>Ga0206679_10000201_pt1 | contig 47593 bp, 45 predicted proteins | sample M110012015metaG_FD_155464 | JGI IMG/M metagenome (GOLD analysis project Ga0206679, IMG submission 155464) | Ammonia-oxidizing marine archaeal communities from Monterey Bay, California, United States - M1 100m 12015 | ecosystem: Environmental > Aquatic > Marine > Intertidal zone | place: USA...
TGCAGGATATTTCAAAGCTAAGTGTAAGCGAAGAGGAGTATGACCTAGTGATTGCCATGTTCCTATTCAATTATTTATCTATTGAGGAAACCCAATCTACAATGGAGAAGATATTCGACTTGCTCAGCCAGGAGGACAATTTGTATTCTCTGTACCACATCCATTGTTAGCATTTCTAAAAAAAGATAAGTATCCATTTTACTTTGACGTGAAAGGCGGTTATTTTTCGGGGAGAAATATCCTATTTCCCGGTGAGATCTGGAGGAGAGACGGCATAGCTGTAAACGTTCAATGTATCCACAAAACAATTCAAGATTATTTTTCATGCCTTAAAGCAGCCAATTACAAGGCGATCCCAGAAGTATATGAGCTACACATTAACGATGAGCACATAAAACTGGACAAACAATTTTTCGGTCCTTTAAAAGACCTACCGCTTCATATGGCTTTTAAGATTCAGAAGACATGATTGGGGACATTAAAATGACGGAATGTAGCTGGGAACATTCTCCTCCCGACATAGAAGATATCGCAGTAAGAATACCTTCTGAATTTCTAATAAAATGCCCAAACTTGGTGAATGCTGACAACACAATTAACCACAATTTGATTAAATCCCCAAGTAATAATTCTTTTATCAAGCAGCTAATTTCATGGTCATCTGAACAACTTTCATATCTTGAGAAAAGGCCTGGAGTACTTGTACTTAAAGTGAATCATGATAATTTAAACGATGAGCAACTTAAATCGCTCTACTACATCATTTGCAATGGATTCGGCAATTTAAATAATCGCTACGGAGAACTTTTTGACGTGAAAGACAGAAACCTTGATTATAAAAAAGAAGCAATTCCTGTATCCAAAACCAATTCTGCTACGGGCTTTCATACTGATAGTACTGCACTGGAATATAGCCCTGATATTGTTGGATTACTTTGCTTGCAACCAGCCAAAACAGGAGGAGAATCTATACTTGCAAATGCGGCAGATTTGTTTTTATGGATGAAACAAATGTACCCTGAAGACGCTGATACTCTGGCTGAACCCATAATACGTGATGTTATTACCCCTGGCAGCGCAGCAGATATTAAGGCAATTAAGAAAAATAGATTCCCTGTTTTTTCGATTGAAAATGATGTTTTCAAATTTAGATTCATGAGATATTGGATAATTAGTGGGCACAATCGATGTAAGTCGAAAATTTCACCGGAACTAATACGTGCCTTAGATAGGATAGAGGAATTTCTCCAAATAAAGGAGAACTTGTTATTTTATAAAATGATGCGAGGTGACATCCTCTTTATTAATAACAATTTTATTTGTCACAACAGAACCAAGTACGAAGATAATGAGGAGACAGGAAGAAAACGCACCTTGGTTAGATCATGGATTAATCAATAAACGATTTGCCAACAAAGTACATAAGCAATAGCACCTTATCAGGAGGCTACTGCTCATATACAAAACATTTAATCTTTAATTTTTGGTAACTTGATAGAGCTAAAACTATCGTAATGAACAAAATCAAGCTCCATTTAATCCTGTCTTTATTATTGATGTCGTTGAACGGCCTTGCGGTAACCTATACAACCAATTCACAAGGCTATTGGCAAGAAAGCTCGTCTTGGGTGAATGGCGATATCCCTCCCTATATTTGCTCAGATACTATAATTATTCAGCACTCGATCACCTTCACTGATCATTTAACACTAGAAAATGGAGCCTATATGGAGATTGAAAGTCAGGGAGGCTTATGTGGTCATCAAAATTTATACCTCGTCAATTCTCAATTAATTAAGTATGGAATTCTTCAAATTGACACCATGGACATTAACTCTTCGATTGTTAATTGCTATCCTCCGGGAGAGGTAATAGCCACTAGTCAAATAATGATGTATAATGGAAGTTCCTTTTCCTTATCGTGTCCGTTAGCAGTGGGGCCGTGGTTTGAATGCGGATCAACTTTTCACCCCGTTGAAGTTGTAGAGCTCAGTGATTCACACATGAAAATATTTCCAAATCCGGCAAAAAACGAGATAAACGTGGAAACAACGGGTATTGAAAATGCCCAGATTTCCATTTACAATCTGAATAATGAGTTGCTGCATTCAAGCAAAAGTAATTACACCCATAAAACGACTATTGATATTTCAAACCTGCCTTCAGGCATGTATCTCGTAACTATATCGAATTCCGTTCTGTTCAAAACAATAAGGTTTTCCAAAGAGTAGCTGAATATCCTGTATATTTGGCTTCACAAGAAAAAAAGCTGAAATCTAATGTCTAAAAAACACTAAACATGAAAAATAAGTTACTTCTTTCTTTATCCATTGTAGCTCTACTCTTCTTAAGTGCCTGCGATGGTTCAGATACCTACAGAGGGAAATGGAAAGCCACAGACAGCGAAGGCACTCACTATGACATAACCTTTAAAGAAAAGAGCTTTACAGTAAAAGAAAAGGATGGAGAAAGCAAAACATTTGGGTATACTCAAAATTCCATTAACATTAATAATTCTATTACAACCTACGGAATACAGCTGGATGATGGAAGATATTATCAGATTACATTTCCAATAGAAGACGATGAAACAAGAGGAATAATGAAGGACGGGAATGGAAAGCAACTCTACACCATATGCCGGGATAAGTATATTGCCTATGAGGATATTTACAATTTACAATAGAAAATAAAATATCTATTATATATTTAGCTCCATGAACGAAATAAAAGCCATTAATATTTCAGAAAAATTCTCCTTATTTGACACACAATGGACTCCCCATATTATCGGAGAGCTAAATGGCCAGTATGTCAAGCTATGCAAGCTTAAAGACGAATTCATATGGCACAGCCATGAGAATGAAGACGAGCTGTTCATGGTCTTCAAAGGAACGCTCTTTATGGACTTCAGAGATCGCGAAACACTGGAGGTTAAAGAAGGTGAAATCTGTATTGTCCCCAAAGGGGTGGAGCATCGCCCGCGTACAAATGGCGAGGTGGTATATAACCTACTTTTTGAACCGAAGGAAACACAACATACAGGAGATATTGAGCACGAAAAGACAGTAAAAAATCCAGATTGGATATAGAACCTATGAACGACGAATTTAGATTAGCAAACACAGAAGATATCCCCCAAATCTGGAGCATTCTTCAGGAAGCTATACAAAGACGAAAAGAAGACGGAAGCAACCAGTGGCAGGATGGCTACCCAAACCCAAAGCTGATTCAAAACGATATTGAAAATGGCTATGGTTATGTACTTGCTGAAGGAGATACCATATTGGGTTATACCGCTTTACTCATCAGTGACGAGCCGGAATACGATAGACTGGAAGGTGAATGGCTCACAAACGGAGATTTTGTGGTATTTCATCGCGTAGCCATTTCAGGGAAACACCTGGGAAAAGGCCTGGCAAAAAAGATGATGCGTTTCATCGAAGATTTTGCAAAAGAAAATACCATTTACAGCATAAAGGCAGATACCAATCATGACAATCCGGCTATGATGCGGCTTTTCGAAAAGCTGGGATACATATACTGCGGACGGGTTTATTTTAGAGGGAGCCCAAGAAAAGCATTTGAGAAAGTGCTTAGTGAACAGGCTACAACATTAACTGATAAATAATCGCACAAATTGCCAGACAAAGAATTCATAAAAGGATTAAGGACACCCACCAAAGAAGAACCCTTACGCATATTGGTCAGTGCCTGTTTGGTTGGGGTGAAATGTGGTGTCGATGGAGACAATTATGGTGATTACCCCAGTGTTTTAAAGCTCTTGACCTATGACAATGTAAAGCTGATTCAGTTTTGTCCTGAAGATTTTTCCTTTGGCACCCCCAGAGAACTGTGCGACATACATGGAGGAGATGGTCTTGACGTATTGGAAGGTAGAGCCAAGGTGCTTACCACTTCCGGAATGGACTGGTCTGAGGGAATGATTAAAGCATCGGAAAAGATGCTGCAGGTGGCTAAGGACAATACTATTGAACTGGCCATTATGATGGATGTGAGTGCCGCCTGTGGAAATCACGTGATCTATGACGGCAATCGCTTGGCTGAAAACAAAAAATATCAAATTGGTATGGGAGTGTCCGGAGCGCAGCTCAATCGTGCCGGATATAAAATCATTAGCTGGAGAGAATACGAATCATTGGAGATCTTATACTCGAAAATAGATCCTTCACATGTAATCAACAAAGAGGCTCAGGACTTCGACCAGCATGAGTGGTACAAGGAATACTTCAAATCAGAATAAGAGTAAAAACACTCTATTTATGGTGTTTATCTATTAAATTGTATCTTTAGGTAATCCGAAATCATGCAAAAATTTAAGCGATTCTTATTATTTTGTTTTGTTTTTCCCTTTCTTGTGACATCCTGTGCAAAGGATGAAACCGAAACGGGAAGTTATCAAACTGAGTACGTCATAATTATAGTAATAGATGGACCAAGATATTCAGAGACATGGGGAGACAATATGCATCAGTACATCCCAAATTTAGCTAACGAACTTGCTCCAACAGGTGTCATCAATACACACTTTTACAATAATGGAACTACTTTTACTATTCCGGGGCATGCTGCAATTACAACCGGTCGTTATGAAAGTATAGATAATTCGGGTTTAGAATTGCCTTTATATCCGTCCATATTTCAATATTGGCGTTCCAAATTCAACAAAGACCCAAATAAAAGCTGGATAATTGCAAGCAAAGGAAAACTTGAAGTTTTATCGGATTGTATAAACCCAGATTGGAATGGAAAATACAATCCGCTGACAAATTGTGGGATTCATGCATTAGGTTCTGGAAGTGGTTACAGACATGACAGCATCACATACAAAAAAGCTAGATCGATACTTTCTTCTTATCACCCTGAACTGGCTATAATTACTTTTAGAGAACCTGATTTTTCAGCTCATGCAAATAACTGGTTGAATTACACACTAGGAATTCAATTAACTGATTACTATATATATCAGCTCATTAGTTTTATTGAATCTGATCCGATTTATGCAGGAAAGACTACGGTATTTGTTACAAACGATCATGGAAGACATTTAGATGGTGTATCCTCTGGGTTCATCTCTCATGGGGATGAATGCGACGGATGCAGACATATTAACTTTTTTGCATATGGTCCTGATTTTAAGCAAGACAAAATCGTTTCATTGCAACGAGAGCTTATAGACATTCCTGCCACCATTGCGGAACTATTGTATTTCCACATGCCTTATGGTGATGGCGAGGTCATGCACGAACTTTTTAAATAAAAATTATTGACTGCGTTAATTTAAAGATCAAACTATGAAAACTTTTTTTTTGGCCGTTACTTTTCTTTTTACTTTTTCCACGTATTATGCTCAAAGTGTGAAAAAAGCCATTATTATTGGAATTGATGGATGTCGTTCTGATGCAATGATACAGGCTCAAACACCCAATATGGATGCTCTTATCTCCAACGGGATCTACAGTCCTAACGCCTTAAATGAAGACATTACGATCAGTGGACCCGGATGGTCTGCGATTCTTTGTGGAGTGTGGTCACCGAAGCACCTGGTTACGGGTAATGATTTCACTATAAACGATTATGACAACTACCCTTCCATTTTTCGACACGCCGAAGAATTTGATCCCAGCATCAATACCTTATCGATTTGTCACTGGGACCCCATAAACGATTACATTGTTCAAAATTATGTCGATTTTAAGCTTAATGTGTCCAGCGATGCAGAAGTCAGCAGTCAGGCTTCAAACTATATCAGTTCTAATGATCCTGATCTGATATTTTTACACTTCGATGATGTGGATCATGCTGGGCATAGCTATGGATTTGACCCAAACGTTGCTCAGTACATTAATGCCATTGAAATTGTGGATGGTCAGATAGGCCCCATACTAAACGCCATTGAACAGCGACCAAATTATGCCAATGAAGACTGGCTTATTTTGATTTCTTCAGATCACGGTGGGATGGGTACTTCACATGGTGGAACATCCATTGAACACAGAGAAGTACCATTTATTGCAAGTGGGAACAGCGTTGCTACGCAGGTCATTGAAAAAGATTCCTCATTAGTAATCAATAATGTATCCAATTGTATTGGGGATTTTCCCGAACTACAATTTGACGGAAATGATGATTATATAGAAATTCCTGCAAGCTCGCTTTTCGACTTTGGAGCCAATCAGGATTTTACTGTGGAATGTAGGGTTAGAACTTCCTCAAGTGGAGATGTCGCTATTGTCGGTAATAAAGACTGGGACAGCGGATTAAATCCAGGGTTTGTGTTTTCTTTTAAATATCCTTCTGGACCTGAATGGAAAGTGAATATAGGAGACGGATCGTCAAGGACAGACATAGAAGTCGGTGGATTAATTGCCGACAACGAATGGCATACCCTCAGCGTATCTTTTGACAGAGACGGGATGATGAAAATGTATGAAAATGGTCAGTTTGTAAGCGAGGCAAGTATATCAGGAATTGGCAATATCAATACAGGTCAGGGATTGTTTGTCGGAGCTGATATCAATTCAACATACGACTATCAGGGCGCCGTTGCGGAGCTTCGGGTCTGGAATACGATAATAGATGCAAATACCATTGCTGATTGGCATTGCAACACTCTAGAAAATTCTCATCCAAACTCTGCAAACTTAATTGGCTATTGGAAAATGAACGAAGGGACTGGAAATCAGGTCCTTGATGCCTCTGGAAATGGGAATCATGGTGCTATTACTGGTGCGGCCTGGGAAGATTCAGACTCCAGCTATGTATACAACTACGACGCTACGCCTAAAATCACCGACCTTGCTGTCACCGCACTGACACATATATGTGTGAATATCCCACCTCCATTCGAATTTGATGGTATAAGCTGGGTGGATTCTTGTTCTACAAGCAATCTCAATGAACTGGATAAAGGACAGTGGAATGTACACCCTAATCCTGCCTCAAACTTTATTCATTTGACTGAAATGAACACGAATTCGAAGTATTCCATTTACGCAAATAACGGCAAATTCATGTGGTCAGGACTAACAGACGGGAGTGTCAATGTATCGAGCTTACAAAATGGTATTTATTTTATTGAAATAGATGGAGAGGTTCCGAGGAATATAAAATTCACAAAACAATAAGAGAAGGGAAAAGACATTTTTTGATTGCTATGCCAGGCTTTATCCAAGTGCCACATCCAAGATCATCATCACTAAGAATCCGCCAATAAATCCAAGTACGGCAATATCTGTATATTTATCACGCTGCGTTTCAGGTATCACCTCCTCTACCACCACAAAGATCATGGCACCTGCAGCAAATGCCAGGGCAAAAGGCAAAATAGGTTCCATGTAAATAACCGCTAATGCCCCAACTACTCCAGCAATGGGTTCAACTATTGCTGAAAGCTGTCCGTACCAAAAGCTCTTAAAACGACTCGCCCCTGCCCTTCTCAAAGGCATAGCTACCGCAAATCCCTCAGGGAAATTCTGAATACCAATTCCTATAGCTAGAGCCACAGCACCTGCAACACTAGCCCCCTCAATGCCATGAGCAGAAGCTCCAAAGAGTACCCCAACAGCTAAACCCTCAGGAATATTATGCAAGGTAATAGCTAGCACAAGCAAGGTGGTTTTGTGAAACTGGGTTTTTACCCCTTCTTTTTCGGATTCTTTGAAATTGATATGTAAGTGAGGAAGACTTTTGTCTAAAAAGAACAAAAACAATGCCCCAGTCAAAAAACCTACTGCGGCCGGCATCCACATCATGTCAGGATACATTTTTTCAGATAAATCAATTGCCGGATTCAATAAAGACCAAAAACTGGCAGCCACCATAACCCCTCCTGTAAAACCAAGCATTCCATCTAATACTCCCCTATGCATAGTTTTAAAAAAGAAAACGAGAGAAGCTCCCATCGCAGTCACAATCCAGGTAAATGTTGTAGCTAATAATGCCGCGTATACGGCATCTATTTCAGAAAAAAAGCGAATAATGGCTTCCACAGTGCGAAAGTACCATTATTCGCTGAACTTTACTTACTCATTATCCTCAAATCCTTTGCTCACTGCACGCTCTTTGATACTTTTCGTAACAGCCGTTCCAAAGTCATCTTTTTTATCAGATTTATCCTTGGCTCGTTCCTCCTTGATGAAGGCATCTCTTTTAACACTTAATTCTGATATAAGATCTTGAATTTCCTTGCGTTCCTTAATCTTTCCTTCTACATATTCATTAAGCTCTTCTTCAGATTTACCCTGAAGCTCTTTTGGCAGATGTTTCTCATCCAGGTTTTCCAGAACTAAAGAATCTGCTATAAATGCATCCACCAGATCCCATTGTGAATTATTATAGTTGGAAGATGTTTTTGCTTTCGCACGCATAGATGCAACTGCTGGAGCCATATCCATTGCTTCTGTATCCTGCTCCATTTGCAGTGCTTTTTTCTCGAGACCCATACTTCCATAGGATACATAGGTGCTATTCACCTGTATACTCAATTTATTAATTTGATCGTCATAAGGTGTTGGAATAAAAACAATCTTCTCGTTAGAATTGATATTAAAATAATCTCCTTTCGAGCATGAGGCTCCGTCTTTCCAGAATTCTTTTATTCCTTGATCTCTGTCTCCACAATAAATGGTGTTGACCACCACATCTTTATCCATAGCTAATTTGCAAACCTCCTTATAGCTCACAGGTCCTTGATTAAAGGGTTCATTACCGGCTATGTACACCATTTTTAAATCCCGAGAATCGCTCGACCAGTTTAATTCTAATAAAGCATCCTGAATAACCGCTCCACAGTACTCGCTTCCTCCATTTGTACGAAGGCCAAATAGCTTTTTGGAAACCATATCCAAATCACTGGTAAAATCTAATTGCTTGCGTACATAGTTTTTTTGACCAATGCCGTCGTTGCCATAATCATACATGGCAATTTCCAGAGTTGGGATCTCTCCGCTGTGTCGAAGCTCACTCGTTTCGTTCACAATTTCCCATATTCGGGATTTCGCCTGATCCAAGAGTCCATCCATACTATTAGATGTGTCAAATAAAATGACCAATTGAATTTTTCGTTTGGAATCTTTTGTTTTTGGAGATGCTGTGACCTCTGTGTTGTTCTGATTTGCAAATGCAGGTCCCAAAAGAAACAAAGAGACCAGAAAAGGGAAGAATATAAATTTCATAATGTTATTTTTTTTACTGCATACAACAGCAAATCAAATAAGTTCATTTTGAAATAAAAGAATGTATGGCGAGCTCATAGCTTTTTAATCCGAAACCAAATATACACCCTGAACAAACGGGTGAAATGAGTGAATTATGTCTAAATGACTCTCTAGCAGAAATATTGCTGATATGTACCTCCACCGCAGGTGTTGATATCGCAGAAATACAGTCTCTGATGGCTACACTGGAATGAGAATAACCCCCTGCATTAATAATAATTCCGTCACAAGACACCTGCTGAAGATAATTGATGATTTCTCCTTCTACATTGGATTGAAAATACATCAACTCGACATCAGATTTGTTTTGCAATTTTTTAAAATAATCATCGAATGAAATATCTCCATAAATTTCTTGCTCTCTACTCCCAAGTAAATTTAAATTTGGCCCATTAATTATTGCTAATTTCATACTGTGTCAAGTTGGAGTCGCTATATTACTGAATTTGTTTCATACTTAAAAATTGAAAAAGGATTATCCAATAATTCTATAATCGCATACAAAAATGACACAGATAAGCTCAAAAACTATTGCGAGGATAACAAACTCACAGTAAAACAGGTACAATATGAGCATCTGAAAAATTTTGTGGCCGAGCTTTATGACCTTGGACTAAGCGCAAGAAGTCAGGCAAGGATTATTTCAGGAATTAAACAATTTTATGCGTATTTATTGTTAGAAAACCTCATCACAAGTGACCCAAGCGAATTATTAGAGCAACCCAAAATAGGTAGAAAGCTTCCTGAAGTAATGACTATTGAAGAAATTGACAGCTTAATTAATGCCAATGACCTTCAAAAGGATGAAGGCTACAGAAACAGAGCTATTCTGGAAGTCTTATATAGCTGCGGCTTGAGGGTCACTGAGCTTGTGGAGCTTAAATTTTCTGACCTATTTTACGACGAAGGTTTTATCCGGGTAATTGGAAAGGGAAATAAGGAAAGACTTGTTCCATTGAGCCTAAACGTGAAAAAAGAAATTGAGCTCTATGCTAAAAAAATGAGATCAAAACTAAAAATAAAGAAAGGCAATGAAAATTACGTGTTTCTGAATAGACGTGGTTCCAAATTATCTCGTGTGATGGTTTTTCTAATTATTAAAGAGCTCGCTAAAAAAGTGGATTTAAAGAAATCCATCTCACCACATACCTTCAGACACAGCTTTGCAACTCATTTGATTGAAGGAGGTGCAAATCTAAGAGCCATTCAAGAAATGCTGGGTCATGAAACCATAATAACAACAGAGATATATACACATTTAGATCAGCGGTTTTTAAAGGATGCTATTCTATCTTATCATCCCAGAAATTCTAATTCAAAATCAGACTAAATTTTTCATGAAAATCTACGTTAAATTCTAAGAAATAATTTGCTTTATTCACAAAATAAGTGTTTCTTTGCACCCGATTTTTACATTAATTAACGGAAACTAATCGCACATGTCAAGGATTTGTCAACTTACAGGGAAGTCAGTAATGGTAGGGAACAATGTTTCTCACTCGAAGAGAAGGACGAAGCGTCGTTTTTATCCAAATTTGGTAACTAAAAAATTCTATTTACCGGAAGAAGATAAATTCATTACTCTAAAAATATCTACCTCTGCCTTGAGAACAATTAACAAGAAAGGAATTGCCGCTTGTGTCAAGGAAGCTAGATTGAAAGGTTTCATGAAATAATTGTTTAAAGTTAAATTGAATACAAATGGCAAAGAGCAAAGGAAATAGAGTTCAAGTAATATTAGAGTGTACAGAGCATAAAGATTCAGGAATGCCTGGAACCTCTAGATATATTACTACGAAAAACAGAAAGAACACACCAGATCGGATGGAGATCAAAAAATACAATCCGATTTTGAAGAAATATACAGTTCATAAAGAAATTAAATAAGTTTAATCATGGCAAAGAAAGTAGTAGCGTCGTTACAAAAAGGTGGGGGTAAAGCCCACACTAAGGTGATTAAAATGAAGAAATCAGATAAAACTGGTGCGTATTCTTTTAAAGAAGAAATTATACATAACACTAAAGTGAAAGATTGGTTTAACAAGGCCTGAAATCACAAAAATATTTAACTTTATAAAGCTTCCAATGGGAGCTTTTATTTTTTATACTAATGGGCATTTTTGATTTTTTCTCCAAACAAAAAAAAGAAGACCTGGACAAGGGTCTTGAAAAAACTAAAGATTCTTTCCTATCCAAAATCGCCAGAGCTGTAGTTGGAAAATCTCGAGTTGATGAAGAAGTTCTCGACAATCTGGAAGAAATCCTTATCACATCTGATGTAGGTGTGGAAACCACATTAAAAATCATTGAGAAAATAGAATCCCGCGTAAAAAAAGACAAAGTACTTGGTACCGACGAACTCAATAATATCCTTAAAGAGGAAATTGTGGGACTTTTGGATGAGAGCAACCCAGAAGGAAATCCATTTGAAGTCAATAAGCCCGACGGAATGCCGTATGTAATCATGGTAGTTGGAGTAAACGGAGTAGGTAAAACAACAACCATTGGAAAACTTGCACATCAGTTCAAAACGTCTGGGAGTAAAGTTATTCTTGGAGCCTCAGATACCTTTAGAGCTGCGGCAGTGGATCAGCTTATTATATGGGCAGAAAGAGTCGGAGTCCCTATTGTTCAGCAAGGAATGGGTGCAGATCCGGCAAGTGTGGCTTTTGACACCGTAGAATCTGCAAAATCTCAAAATGCTGATGTGGTCATCATTGATACTGCAGGTCGCTTACACAATAAAGTCAACCTCATGAATGAGCTGAACAAAATTAAAAGAGTCATGGATAAGGTCATTCCAGGCGCTCCACAGGAGATTTTACTGGTGCTTGACGGTTCAACAGGACAAAATGCTTTTGAACAGGCCAAACAGTTTGCTCAAGCCACAGACATAAACGCGCTCGCTGTCACTAAACTGGATGGCACTGCGAAAGGAGGAGTAGTTATTGGTATTTCAGATCAGATGAATATTCCTGTAAAATATATTGGGGTAGGAGAAAAGTTGGATGACCTACAACTGTTTGACAAGAAAGCATTTGTTGATTCTTTGTTTTCCTAGACTGGATTAATCTCGTAGCTAATTTCAATCTCATCTTTTAAACACGATCTTACCGAACAGTATTTTTCAAGAGACAGATCTACTGCACGATGGATTCTTTTCAATTCAATGTCTTTATCAATCGCAATAACAAAATGAATTTTATCGTAAGGTGAAGGAACGCCTTCCTTTTTCTTTGTGATGGCCTCAACTTTGTAATTTTCAGGAGATATTTTTTGTTTTTTAAGCACGAGAATAATATCAATCGACATACACCCCATTAAACTGCCCAATAAAACCTGCATAGGAGTCATTCCTCGATTCTTACCCTCCATGTCAGATGAAGAATCCATTAGTATAGAATGTCCCTGAGAATCTGCAAATTCAAAAACATAAGGCTCTTCTATTCGGGTTATTTCCATTTTCATTTGATTCGTTTCGTTTATATTAAAAAATGATTCACTAAAATCAAATTTAGTTATTCTATTTTCACTTAATAAATAAAAACAATTCACTAACTTCGGCACCTGTTATATAGGTATATATGAAAGCACTACTATTATTCTTTTTTTGTGTCTTATTGGGAGGCCAGATAAGTGCTCAGAATGCAACGGTCAGAGGATTTGTGTATGACCAGTCCAACGGTGAGCCTATGGCTTATGAAAAAGTAAAACTTTTGAAAACAGACAGTGCAGTTGTTGCCGGAGCAATTACGGACCTCAATGGGTTTTTTCAGATCCCAAAATTGAATCGAGAGGCATACATTCTTAAAATCTCGAATTTCAAATACGAAACTGAATATGTAAATATCGATTTTAATACAGCACGAAATATTATTGATGTAAAATTTGAGCTTCGCGTTGCTGAGGGAGTGAGAGAGCTGGAAGAAGTTGAGGTTTCCGCACGTAGTAAAACCAAAAGAACTCAAATTGAAATCTCAAAGCTAAAGCTAACTAAAGAAGGCCTGGAACGAATTCCAAGCTATGGAGCCGAAAATGATATTGTCGGTGCTTTTTCGGTTACTCCTGGAGTCATTACAACTGGAGATCAAGGTGGACAGCTGTATGTAAGAGGAGGCACACCTATCCAAAATAAGATCTTATTGGATGGTATGACCATTTATAATCCTTTTCATTCTATTGGGTTTTTCTCTGTATTTGAAACTGAGTTGGTTAAAAATATAGACATTTATACAGGAGGGTTCGAGGCTAAATACGGTGGGCGTATATCGTCTATAATGGATATTACTTATAGAGACGGAAACAGGAAAAAATTTGGAGGAAAGGTTTCTTCTTCCCCATTTTTGGCAAAGCTGGTGCTCGAAGGACCTATGGGCAAGGATAAAGGGGAATCACCCAGAGCAGGATCTTATATTTTTTCTGCCAAACACAGTCTTCTTGATTATACCTCAAGAGGATTATACCCGAATATTAATGAAGGAAATGGTCTTCCATTTAATTTTACAGATTTGTATGGGAAAATGACTTTTACAGGGGATGGGGGATCAAAATTCAGCGCATTTGGGTTCCACAATAGAGACAGTGTCAATTATTCAGTTGCAGACCTAAACTGGAGTCAATCCGGAGGGGGAATAAACTTTTTACTTGTACCAAGTGGTTCGCCTATCTTTATACGCGGTCATGTAAACGGTAGTAATTTTGAAACCACTTTTTCAGAAACCGCACAATCACCCAGAACTTCAAGTATTGGTGGCTTCGATCTCGGATTTGATTTTAGCTACTTTCTAAAAAATGAAGGTGAAATGAATTACGGGTTTAATATCAATGGATTTAACACAAAATATACAACGTATAATGCCGCCCAGCGAATTATTAAGGATGAGAATTTCACCACAGAAATAGGTGGATATTATAATTATAGAAGAGTGGGACTCAAATGGGTCCTGCAAATAGGAATGAGAGTTCAGGCCTATGCCTCGTTAAACACGATTTCACCGGAGCCAAGAATTGGAGCGAAATACAATGCTACGGAAAAGTTGAGATTTAAATTTTCAGGAGGAAGATACTCACAAAACTTTACCTCGGCTTCTTCGGATAAAGATATCGTAAACCTATTCAATGGCTTATTAAGTGCGCCAACAAATGTGCAGGATGAGTTTGTAAATGAATTCCAGCAGACCAGAACTATTAAAAACGGCTTGCAGTATGCATGGCATGCTATTGCAGGTCTAGAATATGATTTAGGCAAAAATATTGAAGTGAACATTGAAGGCTACTACAAATACTTTTCTCAGCTGAGCAATATCAATCAAAATAAATTATATGAGGATATCGCCGCCTTCGAATTAATTGATGATGTGTTTAAAAAAGATTTTATTATTGAATCTGGAATTTCTTATGGATTAGACCTCTTACTCAAGTACTCTAAAGACCGTCTTTTCTTATGGGGTGTATATTCTTACGGATATAATACAAGGTGGGATGGCTTCAATGAATATTCTCCCGTATTTGACAGAAGACACAATATGAATCTGGTTGGTTCATACATTTTCGGAAAGAAAAGAGACCTCGAGTTCAATATCCGATGGAATTTAGGGTCTGGGCTTCCATTTACACCTACTGCAGGATTCTTTCAGCAGGAAAATTTCAGTAACGGAGTGACTTCAAACTACGTTACAAATAACAGCAGCTCCGTTTCGACCATCTTAGGTGATTTCAACAGCGAAAGACTTCCTTATTATCATCGATTAGATGTTACACTTAAAAAACAATTTAAGTTTAAAAACAAGACCATAATGGAAATCGTGCTTAGTGTAACTAACGCATATAACCGAAACAATATCTTCTACGTCAATCGCGTAACGAACGATGAAATCTATCAGTTTCCTCTTCTACCAAGTTTTGGTATGAGCTATAAATTTTAGAATATGGCTGATATTGCAAGTTTTAAAGCAATAAGACCGATTAGAGACAAGGTACACCTGGTGGCCACAAAACCATATTACTTTTATAAAAAGAACGTTCTTAAAGCAAAACTACAAAGCAATCCATTTACCTTTTTACGGATTATCAATCCCGAATTTGGGAATAAAATCAAGACGAAACCCAATTCAAATAAACGATTTGAAATGGTGAGAGATGGCTACAAAGAATTCATTGATAAAGGAATACTCATTCAGGAAGAATCGTCAAGAATATACATTTACAGGCAGTCAAGGCGTGATTTTTCATGTGTTGGTGTAATCGCAGGAGCAAGTATTGAAGAATACCTAAATGATAAGATCAAAAGACATGAAGCGACATTAACACCCAGAGAAGCGATGTTCACGCGTTATTTGAAAATTGTGGGATATAATGCCGAGCCGGTACTCATCACCTATCAGGGTAATAAGAATATCAATGAACGTATTAATGAATTGCAAATGGCGAGGCCGGAATATGAATTCACAACTACAGACGATATCAAACATGAGCTGTGGGTCCTGTCTGAAGATGATACTCTTGCAGTTCAAGAAATGTTTACGGATATTCCTTCCTCATATATTGCGGATGGTCATCACAGGTCTGCCTCTTCGGTGAGGCTGCTTCAAAGTGGTCAAAACACCTATCGAAATTCAAAATATTTTCTTTCCTATTTTGTAGAGGAACAGCAGCTCACGATATATGAGTTTAACCGACTTGTGAAATCCCTTAATGGATTGACCAAAGAAGAATTCATCGACAGGCTGAGTACTTTAGGTGAAATTAAAAAATTAAAAGAAAAGGTCAGCCCATCTCAAGAACACCATATCAATATTTGTATAGATGAGCAGTGGTATGAGCTAAAAATAAATGCTAAACTGATAGATAATAATAGCCCTGTTAATAGCTTGGACTCCAGTATTTTAACTGAATATATTTTAAATCCTATTCTTGGGATTAGCGACATCAAAACAAGTAAGCAGATTGATTTTCTTCCGGGAAGTTTCACGATAGAAGAATTTGAAGAATACTTTACTAAACACAAATTTAAAGTAGGGTTTTTATTATACCCCGTTCAGATTCAACAAATTAAAAATGTAGCTGATCACGGATTAAATATGCCACCAAAATCTACCTGGATTGAACCAAAATTAAGAAGTGGTCTTACCATCTATAATATTAAGGAATGATTGCCGAAAACTTAGCTGAACTTAAAAATAATATTCCCGAACACGTCAAACTCGTTGCCGTTTCGAAAACCAAATCCGTTCATCAGGTATATGAGGCACTTGGATACGGTCAAAGACATTTCGGCGAAAACAAGGTCCAGGAGCTCGTAGGGAAATACGAAACCTTGTCAGAGGAAATATTCTGGCATTTCATTGGCCACCTTCAGCGCAATAAGGTAAAGTACATTGCCCCGTTTGTACATTTAATACATGGAGTCGATAGTTTTAAGCTCCTTCATGAGATTAACAAACAGGGGCATAAAAACAATAGGGTCATACCAGTTCTATTGCAATTTCATATAGCGCAAGAGGATACAAAATTTGGTCTAAATCTAGAGGAAGCAATGGCTATGATCACAAGTGACGACTTTGAAAATTTTAATTATGTAAGCATAGCTGGAGTTATGGGAATGGCTTCATACACGGCGGATAAAGAACAGATTAGAAAGGAATTCAAACACTTGAAACAGATATTCGACACCCTGAAAGAATCTCATTTTGCGGATAATACCGCTTTTTGTGAAATTTCAATGGGAATGAGCGGAGATTATTCTATTGCCATTGAAGAAGGCAGTACAATGATTCGAATTGGAAGCTCGATTTTCGGAGCAAGAGAATAATTTATTTGAGATCGAAAACCATTGTGGATACCTGTGATAAAGACAAATACTCTCGTGCCAGCATGAGAAGCTCCTCTGAAGTTATCTGATCAATGCTCCGATGAATTTCTTCAATGGTATCAATTTGACCAAAAGTAAGCAGACTTTTTCCTAAGCTGTGCATGAGACTCGAATTCACATCCATGCTCAATGCCATCTGACCTTTAAGCTGTTGCTTAGCCTTATTCAATTTATTCAATGAAATGGGTGATTTTTGAATTCTTTTAAGCTCCTTTTTTACAAGGGAAATGGCTTTGTTTAGATTCTTGGATTCGCAACCCAGATAGATCTGCCAGAATCCAACATCGGCATAAGGCACATAGTTTGCCTCCACACTATACGCCAGAACATGTTTTTCACGAAGCAATAAATTCAGAGAAGAATTTAAAGCAGGGCCGCCTAAAATATTCATAAGGAGTGTCATAGCTACTCTTTTTTCATCCTTATAGCTTGGCGCCATACCTCCAAGAAGCACATGAGCCTGGTAATTGGCTTCTTTTCTTTTTTCATTAAATACTGCATACCCATTAAAAGAATCAATACGAATCTTTAAACTTTTGGCTGGCATCGGTTCTAAATATTTTTCCAGCCATTTTTTCATTTGAGTAAAAGGAATATTACCGACAAAAGAAATTACCAGGTTGTCTTTGGAAAAATAATTCTTCACAAAAGAATCCAGATCAGTTTTTTTAAGCTTCTGAATTCCCGCCTTTTTACCTAAAATATTATTACCTAGCGCGTGACCCTTGAAAAATTCTTCTTCAAAATCATCGAACAATTTATCATAAGGACTGTCCAGATAAGAATTAATTTCATCCAGAATTATTTCTTTCTCTTTCTCTAATTCCGATTCTGGAAATATGGGATTAATGGCAATATCAGATAAAAGCTCTATTGCTCTGGATGTATATTCTTTGGGAAAGGACGCGTGTAGACAGAGCTCTTCTTTGGCAGTATATGCATTTAGCTCTCCTCCTACCTCATCTATTCTGGAAATTGTCTGAATGGCATTGCGCTTCTTGGTGCCTTTAAAAACACAATGCTCTAAAAAATGAGCCAATCCTATCTTATTTCCCTCTTCAAATCGTGATCCCGCCCGAAAGAAAAAACCTAAATGACCAACCGAACCTGAAGTACGTAAATGCACAAAGCGCAGCCCATTTTCAAAAGTATGGCAGGTGGGTTCCATTTCCTTATGGATTTTTCGTGAAACTAATCCAGCTCTCATTTTCAAGTGTATAAACCAGCCTTTCATGGAGTCTTGACGGTTTTCCCTGCCAAAATTCAAAAAGTGTTGGTTTTACCGAATATCCACCCCAAAACTCAGGCCGTGGAATTTCACCTGAAAATTTGACCTCCAAGGCTGCAACGCGTTCTTTTAATTCTGTACTGGAATCTAATCGTTGTGATTGTCTTGATGCCCATGCTCCAATCTGACTGCTTCTTGGACGCGTTTTAAAATAAGCATCACTTTCCTCGTTAGATATTTTATATGCTTTTCCCTGAATTCTCACCTGTCTTTCCATTTCAGGCCAAAAAAACAGCATACTCACATTCAAATTGTCTTCAATTTCTTTTCCTTTATCACTTTCGTAATTGGTATAAAACACCAATTCTTTATTTCTTAAATCTTTGAGATATACTATGCGACTTGAAGGCTGATTTAAAATGATATTTACTGTAGATAAACAAAAAGCATTTGGTTCAGGGATTTTCGCATTACAGGCTTCATCAAACCATCTTTTAAACACAACTACTGGATCCTCCCCCATATCATCATTTGACTTATTAAGGTCAAAGTCCTTGTGCTCGTTTTTCAGTCTGCCAATATGCTTACTCATTGCTTATCTTATTCTTCTGTACCGCCTTCAAAGTCCGTACTGGGAACCATTGCGGACACCGTATCCGTTTTTTCAGCTGGTAATCCATTGGATTCGTTTGCAGGAAAAATTTCAATAATAGGAGATTCCGCAACAGACAATACCTTATAATCCTCCATTAAATCCGATAGATTGTTGTTCAGGTTTTCACAGGCATCCTGCACGGAGGAGCCTTCTGTTAAAAAATACTGATTGACTTTTTTGTTTTTTCCTCCTTCATCATCAATGCATTCATAAGTCACTTTACATTTGTACCAAACATTTGAACCGTCAAGTGGAAATATGTTATGAATCTCTGTTCTGGCTATGCCTGCAACCATAAACTCCCCGCGAATCGCATTCCCGAGTTCTTCATAAATTCTGGCTTCTGCGTCTGTAAATGTCATTGCTGCAATCAAATAAGGCTCTGTTACTCTCTTTAGAGTGCCATTATCCAACTGCTTAGTATATTTTAATTTTACTGTGAACCAACTTATCATAACTGAATTTTGTGGGCGTAAAGATACTTATGAAGGAAGCCAAAACCTAATGAAATTTTAGATTTAGTGTTTTGATCCAAATCCGAATGGCAATAAATCAATGACACTTGAAACAATCATTGTTCGGTGATCTCTGTTTACAATAATAACTCTTATCTTGTTATTCTGCCTATTCTCAGATTCAAGCATCACCTGTCGACACGCACCGCAGGGAGACAAGAGTTTATCGTCGGGAATTAAATCCCCTTTAGCAACAATACAAATAGTCTGAATAGACTGTTTTGGGAAATTTGATCCAATATAAAAAAGAGCGACTCTTTCCGCACATAATCCAGAAGGATAAGCTGCGTTTTCCTGATTGCTACCCGTGATTATGGTGTCGTTATCTAAACGAACGGATGCTCCAACCTTAAAGTTGCTGTATGGAGCATAGGCCGATTCTATAGCTTCATGGGCTTTATCAACAAGTTCCTGATCTTCAACAGACAGGTCTTTCCAACTGGACAGTAATTCGTATGAAAAATGAAAATCCTTATTCATATGTTCAATATACGAAAAACATAGGTGTATAGTTTCATTAAAATGAAGCATAGTAAAATGAGCTTGAACTTCATATTTTGATTACCTTTGTGGCCTAAAATATTTAAATGAACGATTTAAGAGAAAAAGTAAGTTATGCAGTGGGAATGAGCATTGCAGAAAGTTTAAAGAGCCAGCAACTGGACAAATTGGATTTGAATTTATTGAAAGATGGGATTCAGGATGTATTCACTCAAAAAGAATTCAAGATCAATCCTGGTGAAGCGAATGATTTAATCAAAAATTACCTTGACGAAGCAAATAGTGCTGTTTATGGTGAAAACAAACAAAAAGGCATTGATTATCTAAATGAAAATAAGAACAGAAGTGAGGTGCAAACCACATCTTCAGGCTTACAATACGAAGTAATCACTGATTCTGATGGAGCATCTCCAGAGAATACGGATACAGTAACTGTACATTATCATGGAACCTTGATTGACGGTACAACCTTCGATAGTTCTGTTGAAAGAGGAACTCCTGCGAGTTTTGGCGTTCACCAGGTTATTCCAGGATGGACAGAAGCCCTTCAATTAATGACTGTAGGTTCAAAATATAGATTACACATTCCTCAGGAATTAGCCTATGGAGCCAATCCACATCCAGGAGGTCCAATAGAACCATTTAGTGCATTAATATTTGATGTAGAGCTCTTATCTATTCAATGAAATCCATAGTTTATATATCGCTTACCTTATTTATTTATTCGTGCGGAGGAGATGAGAGTTCGAATTCAAAATCCAAAAAGAATGGGAGCTCTTCTGAAAAGAACTCAATAGCATCGATTGAATACGAGTCAAGCAATTATAAACTAGAAACTCAACGCGATAGTTTATCCTATCTGATAGGACATGAAAGCTCTAAACCCTTTATTACTGATTCTGTATTTTCAATTCTGAATAAACAATGTATCATTCAGGGATTTGAGGAGGACGTCAAGTCTTATTCAACAGATGACTGTCTAATGAAGGTTCAGTCATTTATGTCGTCGACGGATATAAGAAAAGACACGTCATTTACAAATGAATGTGCAAAGTGTGTAGGAAGACTCAATAAAATTGAATTTTACAATATGTTTAATGACCTGAACGCCCTTGATCTTGTTGATTTTAATTCAGCAGGCGCAGGACTAAAGGATGGTCTCTCCAAAAAATATGTATTTCGAAATGACACCAATAGCGTAAACATTTTATTTGCAGATCTAAATGAAAAATTAGAATTAAAATATGAAACCATAGTTGTTGAGCTGCAGAAAGAGGGTGTAGAGTTTCTGAAAACAAATAAAAGAAGAAACGGAATTAAGGAAACAGTATCTGGACTTCAATATCAAGTTCTGAGAAAGGGCAATGGTAAAAATCCAACTATAGCATCCAGGGTACGTGTGCATTACATTGGCAAAACACTTTCAGGCGAAACATTTGATAGCTCCTACGACCGTGGTAAACCCATTGATTTTGGGCTAAATGAAGTTATTCCAGGCTGGACTGAAGGCTTGGCATTGATGAATAAAGGAGCAAAATTCAAGTTCTTTATTCCGCAAGAATTGGCTTATGGTCCAAACCCACCTCCGAAGAGTATAATAAAACCATATAGTCTTCTTATATTTGAGGTGGAACTTTTAGAAATTCTATAATTCATCATGAAAAAAGCAACGTTGTTTTTTGTACTTATTTCCTGTCTATGGAGCTGTAGTGAGAAGATAGATTTGATCGGTGATTTTAAAGAAACTGCCGTTGTGTATGGTTTACTCGACCATTCGGATTCCTTGCACTTTATTAAAATAACGAGAGCTTTTATAGGTCCTGGAAATGCATTAGAAATTGCCCAAATTGCGGATTCGAGTTATTTTGATGTAGTTGAAGCGACTATTGAAGAAATTGAAAATGGTGTTGTAAACAGAACATGGATTTTACGTGATACAATTATTGACAACAAAGACACAAATGGGGTATTTTATGCACCTGAACAAAAGGTCTATTATTTCAAAACATTACCTACAACTGTTTCTTCATCAGGTGTTTATGGTACAGTTCAGACCTCGCCAGACCCAATGATGACTTCTCTTAATCCAAATGCTGAATACAGACTTAAAGCGATTATTAATAATGGAGAATTCACGGTGACAGGACAAACAGAACTCGTAAATGGAATTACAACTACGGCATCATCGCAAAACTTTAGATTTAAATTTGCTGGTAATCCTGGAGAGTACAAATCCACCGGGGTGACCACATCCAACACAGGAAACTCGTATATCATCAATTCTAAGATTAGCGTACTTTTTAATGAATTCGTTGGAACTGATCATGAAAGAAGGTCATTTGATTGGCAAATTGGAGAGTCAGATGTGCTTCCATATTCATCGAAAACATTTAGCGCACTTGGTCAAACATTTTATACTCTAGTGAAAGACAATGTATCTGAAAACGAATTGATAGACAAAAGAACTTTTGTGGGATTTGAGATTCAGATTACGGGTGGATCAGAGGAACTCTACAATTACATCACAGTTAATCAGCCGACAAGCTCGCTTGCCCAAAGCAAGCCCATTTATACAAACTTAGAGGTTACTGAAGGATATAGAGTCATTGGCTTATTTTCCGCGATTCAGACAGTAAAGACATACAGGCCATTCTATGTGTCTCCACAGCAGGCCTTCATTAGAGCAATTGACAAGAATAGTACAAGAGAATTATGCGAGGGTCCGATTACAGGATTGCTACATTTCTGTTCGAACCATCCCGCTGATAACGTTGTTGGCAACGAGGAATCTTTTGCTTGTCCTTAGCCTTCAAAAACTGACACTTTAAACTCAATGCACAATCGGCTCACTCTTTTCGCTGATGTTATTCTTCCTATACCCATACATAGGTCATTTACCTATCGTGTTCCTTTCGAATTGAATGACGAAGTTCAAATCGGATGCCGAGTCATCGTTCCGTTTGGTAAGAATAAAATGCAGACTGCTATTGTCGTAGGTATTCATGGAAATGTACCGAGCACCTATCAATCAAAATATATTGAAGCTCTTTTAGATCATGCGCCGATAGTCACTGATAAGCAGCTGGAATTCTGGAACTGGATTTCCAGATACTACATGGCTCCGATTGGCGACGTGATGAATGCGGCTCTGCCTGCACATCTCAAACTGGGTAGTGAAACTAAAATCACTATTCATCCCGAATTTGACGAAAAGCTGGATCATTTAAATGAACGGGAAACAGACATCATCGATTACCTGGAGCACAACGAAGAATGCGATTTAAAAGATATATCAGATCTCCTTTCATTGAAAACCGTTCAGCCTATCATCAAAAGTCTGATTGAAAGAAAAGTGCTTATCTCACGCGAAGAAATAAGACAGAGGTATACGCCTAAGACAGCTATATGCTATACCCTAAAATCAGAATTTCAAATAGAGAATAATTTGAATCTTCTCATTGAAGAAATGGAGCTAAAGGCCAAAAATAAAAAGCAAATTTCAGCTATCCTCGAATTTCTGAATCATAAAATGGAGCATCAGGCCTTCATACCAATTCAGAAGTCTTATTTAATCAAAAAAGGAGTAAGCGCTTCTGCGCTTCAGACACTAGTTAAAAAAGGAATTGTAACAGCGGAAAGGTATCAGATTGACAGAATACGATTTGAAAAAGAAAAAAATAACGAATTCAAAGAGCTGAGCCCGGCCCAGTTTACGGCATTAACCGAGCTGAAGGGTTCCATGAACGAAAAAGACGTTACCCTACTGCATGGTGTAACAGGATCCGGTAAAACGGAAATATATGTTCAAATTATTCAGGAACATCTGGACCTGGGACATCAAATATTGTTTCTTTTGCCCGAAATTGCTTTAACTACACAGCTGATACAAAGGCTTTCCTCCTATTTTGGTGAAAAAATTGGAGTATATCACTCAAAATTTAATCAAAATGAGCGTGTCGAAATATGGAATAAAGTTTTAAATAATGAAGCGAATGAATTTCGAGTCATTCTTGGTGCTCGATCTGCAGTTTTCCTCCCTTATCAAAATTTAGGATTGATCATTGTAGATGAAGAGCATGAAGGTTCCTTTAAGCAATACGACCCATCACCCCGCTACAATGCCAGAGATGCGGCAATAATTTTAGGTAAAATGCATGAAGCCAAAGTCATTTTAGGCACTGCAACTCCATCATTGGAAACCTACTATAATGCACAGAAAAACAAATTTGGTCTGATAGAGCTAAACGAGAGATATCAGGGCTTAAAGATGCCCGAAGTACTATGCGCTGATTTAAAAAGAGAGCGTAAAATGAAAAATATGAATTCCCATTTTTCAAACTTCTTGCTCGAAGAAATAGATCAGGTCTTGCAAAAAGGAGAGCAGGTTATTTTATTTCAAAACAGAAGAGGGTACACTCCTTTATGGAGCTGTGAAATATGTAGCTGGACGCCAAAATGCACAAATTGTGATGTGTCTTTAACCTATCATAAGCTTCCCAATCATTTGAAATGCCATTATTGCAGTTATACAACAAGCCCTGTAGGGTCATGTCCCACGTGTGGAAGTAATCGATTAAACATGATAGGCTTTGGAACTGAAAAAATCGAAGATGAGCTGGGACTTTTATTTAAAGATAAGATCATTAAGAGACTGGATCTGGATACCACAAGGTCAAAAAATGCATACGAAGATATTCTGAATGATTTTGACAATGGATTAATCGATATATTAATTGGAACCCAAATGGTTACTAAAGGGCTCGATTTCAATAATGTATTCCTGGTCGGTATTTTGGATGCAGATATGCTTTTAAATCGACCTGACTTTAGAGCATATGAAAGGTCATACCAGCTCATGTCGCAGGTTTCTGGCAGGGCCGGAAGACTGGAAAAACAAGGGAAAGTGATTATTCAAACCGGAGACCCCGACCACTGGGTGATTCAGCTAGTATCCGACCATGACTACAAGAACTTTTACAAAAATGAAATTATTGAACGTGAGAATTATCATTATCCTCCATTTTACAAATTAATCAGCCTTACAATAAAACATGCAAATCTCAATTTGGTGAATTTAGCTGCTAAGGATTTGGCGGATATGCTCCGACCAACATTTAAGGAACGAGTCATAGGCCCCGAATTTCCTGTCATTCAGAGAATCAAAAATCAATATTTAAAGGAAATTAAATTAAAAATAGAACGCTCAGCTCCAGAGAAACAGGTGAAAGAAAAGCTAAATAAAATTCTTGAAGAGTTTTTTGTCCATGTGGACCACAAAAAAGTAAGAGTAGTTATTGACGTCGACCCTTTATAATTATCCCAAATAGGATTTAAGAATGACATTTTTAGAGGTATGCTTTAACCTTCTGATGGCTTTCTCCTTTATTTGTCTGACTCGCTCTCTTGTCAGGTCAAAACGATCGCCGATTTCTTCAAGAGATAATGGCATTTTACCTTCTAAACCGTAAAACATTCTCACCACTTCGCCTTCTCTCGGTGTCAGTGTTTTTAACGATTGTCTGATATCGCTTCTTAGTGATTCAAGTACAAGATTTGATTCAGGGCTTGGAAGTGAATCCTTACTGCCCATCACGTCATACATACTCGAAGAAGAATCATCTCCTTCTACCATAGGCGCATCCATAGAAATATGTCTGCCATTCTGTGATAAAGACTGTTTTACCTCCTGTATAGTAACATTAAGCATTTCAGCAAGCTCATCAGCAGATGGCGGTCTTTCGAATTTTTGTTCAAGCTCAGAATATGCTCGATTAATTTTATTGATATTTCCTATCTTATTGAGTGGCAATCGTACAATTCGTGCCTGTTCTGCCAAAGCCTGGAGAATAGACTGACGAATCCACCATACTGCATAGGAAATAAACTTGAATCCTCTCGTCTCATCGAATCTTTCAGCAGCCTTAATAAGACCTAGATTCCCTTCATTAATTAAATCGGACAGGGTTAACCCCTGATTTTGATATTGTTTAGACACAGAAACAACAAATCTTAAATTAGCTTTGGTAAGTCTTTCCAATGCTTGACGATCTCCCTCTTTAATCTTTTTCGCCAATTCAACCTCTTCATCAGCCGTGATTAAATCAACACGACCAATTTCTTGAAGATATTTGTCTAGGGACGCTGTCTCGCGATTAGTAACTTGTTTTGCTATTTTTAATTGCCTCATAGTTTTACACAATTTTAATCCTTAGACGAAAAAAAACTGATAAGGTTGGACTTTTTTTGAAAAAAAAATGTTAAAAAGTAGATTTGGCCTATGGAATATTACACGTATACCCTTATTTAATAGGCATTTAAGATGAATTCGACAATATTTTAGTCATTTTCAAATTAAACTGGGTTTTCAGCTCATTTGGAGGTATTTGCAAGGAATCCTTACCAAATCGATACGAATCCACTGTATGAAAGAAATCCTCAATATGTTTGAATTCTTCCATTTCGACTTTATTCATTAATAAAACATACATCTCCTTTCTCGACAGACTGGAACTATTGGTGCTGAGGAGCAAAGAACAAATGTTCATTAAACATCCTTCTATTTTAGGTATGAGTACATCTCCATCATCAAAACTTGTATTTGCTATATTCTTCAATGATTGATTAATCTCTCGTTTCGTCGGAATCAATTGACTGGTATGCTCCCTGTTTGGACGCTTTCTGATCAAAACATACCAGATTACAAATAAAATTCCCAAAACCGTCAAAATCATTATAAGCCAAAGGGCATTACCTATATTTTTATACCATTGGGATGAAATTTCTCTTTTAGAAATAGGATTTATGATCTGCTTCTTACTTTCAAGGTTATTTCCAATTATTTTAGGGTCTGCGAGTGTTTTTTCAGGATTATCATATTCCTTGTTTATTGATATGGGTTTTGAGTTAAATGCAACGTATTTTTTACTGACCGGATTGAAATAAGACAGCTCGACTGGAGGGATTTCAACACTTATTTTTTTTAAGATCTTCAAGGGATAAGTATAAGTCACCTTGCCCTTATACCCATCTGGTGACATTTCAACTTTCTTTGTTTCTACAGGATCTGCATACAATTCAAGCTCATTTGGCAAATTTAATTTTGGAGATACTGCATGCTGCAAATTTCCCAATCCATCTACCGATACCTGCAGTGTGATTACCTCATTTTCTTCTGCTTCCTCCTTTGAGAGCTCTACTTCAAAGTCAAAATCACCAACCAATCCCTTAAAAGACTGCGGTCTATTAGCTAGCGGCAATTTCAGTACAGTAATCTTCATCTTTTCAGATGAAACATTATATATTCGATTACCCATTATATTCATATGGAAGGGTTCAATGATATATGTTCCTGCTTTCACAGGGAATACCACCTTCTTGTCCAATTCCAGTGTGTAAAACACTTCGCCTTTGTACAATTCTTCAACTAGAGCCAATGGTTTTTTATCATTGTATTCCACTTCTTCAAATTTACCATGCACCTTATAGGGAACATATCCCGATAGGTTTTCAAATTGGTATTTTGAATAAACCTTTGAATTTAAATAAAGAGCCTCTCCTTCATAAATCAGCTTTTTTGACATTTGTGTCTCACCAAACAGTCTTTTTATGGTCTTTATATTTCTGTATTCGTTTTTTTGTTTAGGTGCTGATTTAGATGATTTTTTTACTGTCACCTTCACTTTATTCGACTTGACTGATTTAGATTTACTCTTTATTGATGCAGGCCCTATTACAAAATGTCCTTCCTCCACAAAATATCCATTCAAGGTTTTATAGTATACCGTTTTGCTGACACCATTCACATATTCCTGACGCATCCCGTTCATTTGCGAATATCCCTTCTGAAATTCATCGGGAAATTTGATTTCCACCTCACCCTGGATAGATGTAGTCATTGAAATAGTAATATTTTGGCCACTTTCGGGTTGCGTATCTGAAACCTCAAGTTTTAGATATTGTTTCTGGGCAATTACCGATAAGCCAAATACCAAATAAAATATCGTCAAAACCGTTTTCATCACCAGTCTTTTCCTTTATTATTGTTTCCACTTCTATTATTGTTTCCACTTCCTTTGCCGGAAAGCCTTCGTTTTGTTTCTTCAGATTTCCGTAACAATTCCATTATCGCATTTTTCGTGCTTTTATCTTCAAATGAGAATTCTTCAGACTCCTTTTTTGCCTGTCTGTCCTTCTCATTCTCTTTTTCATTTTGATTTGAATCAGACTGTCCTCCCTTTTTTTGATCTTGACTTTTGTCTTTCATTTGTTTTTTCTTACGCAATGCCATGGATAGATTCATTTTAGCATCAGAATTTTGAGGATTATTTCGAATGGACATTTTATAATTCGAAATAGCCCCTTCAAAATCTTTGTTCATGAAACAGGAATTGCCGATATTATAGTATAGGTCTGCTTTATCAGAAGACTCCGTTTCATCTTTCAATACTTCCTTATATGCAGATTGAGCTCTCCTGTAATAACCTGCTCTATAAGCCGACTGGGCCAGCTCATTATTCAAATGGGATTCAAGCTTAGAGTTCACCTTGGACTTGGTGTACATCTTATAGGCCTCCTTATAATTTTCCTGTTGATATAGATCCTGTGCTTTAATTAATGAGTCAGTCCAAACCTGAGAAGTTAAACTCGAGCTTAAAATTGTCCATGATAAAACTAAAATACATCTCACTTTTTCAACAATTTACGAAATGGATAAAGCATATAAATAATGAAAAGTACAAATGCACAAAATATAGGATACACATAAAGCGCTTTCTGTATTTCCACCTTCAAATTTCGAAAATATCCCTTTGACCTCAGGTTAATTTCTGTTAATAATGATTTTGGATCGGGATATGGAGTTTTTATCATTAAAAACTTACCATTTGATTCAGAGGCTATTTGCTGAACAAATTCAGAATTGACTTTTGAGACATGGTACTTTCCAGGTAAGTCAGGTACAAGGTCACCTTTTTTCGTACCTATTCCCATTGCATATACAAATATCTCCTGAGATTTTAATAAATTGAATACTTCTGTGTTTTCAAAATTGTGGTTCTCTCCGTCTGTAACAAGGATCAGTATCTTCGGAATCTTATTTTTAGAAAATGATGTCAGGGTCTTTTGTAGAGCTCCATTCACATTTGTTCCCTGATTACTTAAATAGGTAGTCTGTACTTCAGATAATAAATGCTTTAAAGACTCATAATCAGTTGTTGGAGGCACCTGTATAAAAGGATCAGCAGCAAATAAACAAATTCCGATTTTCTGTCCAGAACACTTATTAATGACACTATTTAATAGTCTTTTGGAAACCTCAAGGCGACTTTCTCCATTGATATCTCTTACATTCATGGAATTGGAAATATCTAAACAGACCATAATTTCAGCATCTTTAGAAATCACATTTACCTCTTTTGTACCATATATAGGATATGCCAGGGAAATTAATACGGCTATCACCATAGTTTTTAGTAAAATAAAATGAGCTGTATACCATGAAAACACCTTTTCACTTTCGGCATTCAGAGAATCCGTAATTCGTCCAAAAAAGAGAATCTTAGAATGTAATCGCTTAAAAAAGACAAGGTATAAAATGGGGAAAAATAGTAAAGGCAATAAAAATTTGGGATAAAGGAAAAACATCCCCTTATTGTCGAGAACATAATACATGGATAAAATAATCCCAATGCAAACAAACTCAAAAATCAAAAAGATTTTCAGCCATTTATAAAAAAGATGTTTTTGTCGATCATTCATTATTAACAAATAGAAAAATATCGCTAATCAAAATAAAACCAATGAATAGCAGGATTAACTTCAAAAATGGTTGCGGAGTAGCTGAAATAGGTGTTTTGGGGTTGTTTTTTTGATGTATTTTTTTTTCAATCTTATCAATTTCCAATACAATGTTTTGGAGAGATTCAGAATCAGTAGCTCTAAAATACTTACCTCCGGTTTTGTCCGATATAGTCTGTAGAATATCCTCATCAATTTCTACCTGAGTATAATAGTACCCTACTCCATATGGTGTAGGGTCAGGCATAGGTGCAATACCATTTGTACCAACTCCTATGGTATATACACGTATGTTTTCATGCATAGCCATTTCAGCTGCTTCCATAGGAGACACATCTCCCGTATTATTGCTTCCGTCAGTAAGCAAAATTATGGCTTTGGAAACCGTGGTATCTCCATACAGCTGAGCAACTCCAGTCCCTAAGCCTACTCCAATAGCAGTCCCTTGAATTAATTGCCCCCCATTTACCTCGTTCAATGTTGAAATCAACAAATTGTAGTCTGAAGTTTTATGACACGCGCTATAAGCTTCTCCTGAGTAAACTACTAAACCAATACGATCCCCATTCCTTCCACTTACAAAGTTCGATATCACATTTTTTGCAGATGTCAGCCTATCTGGTTTTAAGTCCATAGCCATCATAGATAAAGAAACATCCAATACAAAAATCAGATCAACACCATGCTCCTGCTCTTTCACACTATCGGAACCGTGCTTGAAGGGTTCTGCCAGTACAAGTACCAGCAGCACAAATAAAATAATTTTAGCTGCAAACAACAGTTTTCTATATATCCATACAAATGAGGAGAACAGATCAAGCTGATTGGCTTCTGTATTTGTATACTTTATACTAGGTGAATGTTTTATTTCTACGCGATATAAACCCCAAACAACCAGGGGCAGCAACAAAAGAAGATACAAGTAATTTGGTTCTATAAATATGTACCCGGTCAGATCAAAAAAATAACTTCTCATTTTTCCTCTGATTTAGGTGACGTTTTATGAACAACAGCCTTAAGGTCATCAAAAAGCCCATAAATATGGGAATCGTCCATAGTGGAATTTGCAAATTTGACGAGATCGGAATGATTCAACAAATTGGAAACTGTACCCTTCAAGGAATCATCCAATGCCAATGTGCCCAATAACAAATTAGATTGTTCCGTAGTTTTATCCAAAAAAGAAACCTGAAAACGTGCACTTAAATACACCCTCAAAATATGTGAGAGACGAACAAAATGCTCCTTGATTTCTCCTTTATTCCACAATTCCTGGGTTCTTAGTGTTTCTATCTGCTCCAGTGTTTTTTCTTCGAGTGTCTGCTGTTCTTGCTCATGTACTCTTTGTTTATACTTTCTATATACATACACACAAACAACCAAAACAGCAAGGCAAGCGGCAATGACATAAATGAGCCAGGCATATTTGAATTCACTGTTCTTTTTAACGGATGCATCCCAGTCATAAAACTGTTCCTTAATATCACTAATCTTGGTTCCCTGATTTTGAGGATAATAAAATACTTTTATATCGCATGAAGGAAAATGAAAAGTGGAATCACCATTTTGATATCCGTACCCTAAAAGGGTTAAGGCACAAGAATCCCAGGCAATCAGGTCAAAAGTTCTTGAATGTATCTCTCCCCTTTCTGTGCTGATAGAAGAGTCCTTTACCTGAATAAGCTCAATCAAAGTAGAATCCCATATGACCTCCAAGGAATCTGTGGTCAGGACTTTAGAAGGAAAATAGTTTGACGAAGGAATCTGCTCCGGGAATTTTTTAAAGCCTTCAGCCCGATATTCAAGGCTGAATACATCTCCAACGAGAACCTCTGACATTGAAATCGAAGATGTACATTTTTGACCTTCCAATAAGAAAGGGATAAATACAATTATCAATAGAACCGCACGAATCATCCGCGAATTTTAAAAAATCCATTTAATTCATAAAATATATTATCTCCTGTAGATAGCTGAGTTAAATGAATCCTGTTTTTCCTAGATTCCATTTTCCATTGCTCATAGTCATCAGAAACAGAATCTTTATAAGCAGCTCTCGTCCTACTGGAATATCCATTAATCCATGTCCGGGCACCTGATTCCGAGTTAATTATTTGGTAAAATCCACGAAAAGGAACCTGATATTCCAACTGGTCATAAACCTTTATTATGAAAGCTGAATTTTTCTTTTTTGTTTTTATAAACTCATTCAAGGCAGCATCCGTATCAGAGAAGATCAGATCACTAAACAGGAATAGTCTATATTTTTTCCATTTTGTTTTACGAAAAAATGAAAAGGCCTTTTCAGGATTAGATGATTGAGACTCCACCTTAATATCAATAAGAAAATTTAAAATGGACCAAATATAATTTCTGCCTTTTTTGGGCTCAAAATATTTCACCACTCTATCCGAAAAAAATACAGCCCCTATTTTATCCTGATTTTGTGTACATGAAAAAGCCATCGTAGCAAATAGTTCGATAATAACTCTTCTTTTAGTCCTTTCATTGCTTCCAAAATCAAGTGATCCCGATACATCAATAAAAAACATATTCACGTGTTCCCTTTCTTCATCAAACACTTTTACATGAGGGGTGTTGTATCTGGCGGTAACATTCCAATCAATAAATCTGGTTTCATCTCCAAAATGATATTCTCTAACTTCGCTGAAATTCATTCCTAGTCCCTTATAGGAAGTATTATCCCGCCCAATAAAATTCTGGTTTGAAAAACTCCTCGTTTTCAATTCAATTTTTCTAATAGACTTTATAATTTCTTTAAGCATCAGGGAACTTCTACATATTGAATTATCTTATGAATAATATCTTCAGCCTTGAGTTCATCAACTTCTGCTTCATACGTCAATCCTATTCTATGGCTTAGTACTTTTACTGCCATTACTTTTACATCATCTGGTGTTACAAAAGACCTCCCCTCCAAAAAAGCGCGCGCCTTGGAAGCCAAAGCCAAATTAATTCCTCCTCGCGGAGAAGAGCCAAAAGAAATGTAAGGTGCTATTTTCATTAATGCAGGAAGACTTGGACATCTGGTTTCATTAATAATATCGACAATGTACTTTTCTATTTTTTCATCTAAATACACCTCTTTAACCAGACTCTTCAATCTTAAAATGTCTTTTCTGTTAAGAACCTTTTTTACCTTTTTTGTTGGTATGGACTGAATATTTCCTCTAATAATTTGAGCCTCTTCCTCTAGTGTCGGATAGCCAACACTTACCTTCATCATAAATCTGTCCTTCTGAGCTTCCGGAAGATTGTAGGTTCCCTCCTGCTCTATTGGATTTTGAGTGGCCATAACCAAAAAAGGGTCGGGAAGGTTAAATGTTTCCTCACCAATGGTTACCTGCTTTTCCTGCATCGCTTCTAATAAAGCACTTTGCACCTTGGCAGGAGCTCTATTAATCTCATCCGCCAGTATACAGGAGGCAAAAATAGGACCTTTTCGAACTGAAAAGCTTTCCGTTTTTTGCTGATATATCATCGTACCTGTTACATCTGCCGGTAGCAAATCAGGAGTAAATTGTATTCGGTTAAAATCCACATTGATAGTCTGAGCCAAGGTTTTAACGGCAAGTGTTTTAGCGAGTCCTGGAAACCCTTCTAAAAGCACATGTCCTTCTGTCAAAAGAGCGATAATCAATGAATCGATCATTTCCTGTTGCCCGATGATAATACAAGCGATTTCTTTTTTTAACTGATCAATGGTTATTTTCTCAAGGGCAATCTTATCTCTGAGCTGTCTTAGATGCTCAGAAGGATTAACATCAGAATAGTTCTCAGAAGTTTGCAAGTCACTCATAGTTATATCTTATTTGTAGAAAACAAAAATCCGAAAGATTGAATTTTCTATATTGTATTTGGTGTTAATTCTTGTTAATCTTGTACTAGTGAAAAAAGAAAAAGAAAGAACCTGCTTGGAATGCCCCGAAAAACTACATGGACGCAAAGACCAGAAGTTTTGTTCGGATTACTGTAGAAACACATATAACAACAAATTAAATGAAGACGCTAATGCCTCTGTACGAAGGGTGAATAGCATTCTACGCAAAAACAGAAGAATTCTAGCGAAGCTGAATCCAAACGGAAAATGCACAGTTCATACAATTGATTTGGCAGAAATGGGGTTCAATTTTCATTATTTTACAAATATCTACACTACAAAAAAAGGACTGAAGTACTTTTTCTGTTATGATATGGGATATCGCGCCGTCGAAGACCAGGAATACCTCTTGGTTCACAAACAGGATTATGTCAAATAAGTTTAACATATATTAAATCGATGCAGTATAATATTTCTAATGAGACCTACACTGGGGCTACAGGCCGAGTCAGCCTCATCGATTTAGAGATCCCGGATGCATTCAACGGCAACATCATTATTTTCATTCATGGATTTATGGGTTTCAAGAACTGGGGAGCCTGGCATTTGGTTCAGGAATTTTTTGTCCAGCGAGGCTATGGATTCTGCAAATTCAACACCACCCACAATGGTGGTACAACCGATAATGGTATTGATTTTCCGGATCCAGAAGCATTTGGCAACAACACCTACAGCAAAGAAGTCAAGGATGTTGAATGCGTTGTGGATTGGATCGATAGTCAAGTAGGCCAATGGAAAGGGCATATCATTGGACATTCCAAGGGAGGAGCTATTGCTCTGATCTCGGGGGAACAGATTCAAAAAATAAATTCAATATCTACCTGGGCTTCAATTGCTTCAATTGGAGAACGTTTTCCAAAAGGCGAATTGCTCGATGATTGGAAAATGAAGGGAGTGCGCTATGTCAAGAACGGAAGAACACATCAGGAGCTACCACAAAAATTTACCTTATATACCGATTTTAAGGAAAATGATAGCAAATACGATCTTGAACGCATCTGCACAAGCATCCGAAAACCACTTTTTGTGGCACATGGAGAAAATGATACCTCTGTTGATATCAATAACGGAGAAAGACTGGCCAAATGGTCGAATCAAGAGCTTTGTGTGATCCCTGAGACGGATCATGTTTTTGGTGCTCGGCATCCATGGGAGAAGGAAGTATTGCCCTACACTCTATTGGAGCTCTGCGAGAATACAAATGATTTTTTATCTAAGACAAAGTAAAAAAGCATGGTTTCCCGTACAATTTTAGGTATCAACCCCACCACAAAGCATAGATAATCAAAAAGACGGCAATAACTGGCATAACCACTAATCCGACAATTGCCAGTGTCTTTCCTTTATATTTTTTCTTACTATTTCTGATATTAACTAAACCTGCTCTGCTTAATACTATTCCAGCCAAACCAACCAGTAAAAGTAAACTCATTGGTATAATACTGTTAATAGCCAGAGCCCACAATAAACAAGGCCAAAAACCTACTATTGTAAGCATAGAAAAAATAAAACCAAATAGAGCAAACTGGTCATATGGGACTTTTTCTTCATCTTCACCTGTCGGATCACTAATTCGATCGTTACGTTTGTGATGTGTTAAATTAGAACTTTTCTTCACCTTACTCCTTCGGGAAGTTCTCATGTCCTTCTCTAATTTCGGCGTTTCTTCGAACTGCAAAGACTCAACTGGCTCAGTTAAAATGAGCGGAACATCACCTGGTAAAGCGATATAATCATCTACATTTAATGACTCAATTTGCATCGAACTCGATGCACTTTTATTCTCAATTGAAGCTTCGGTCTGAGAAAGCTCATCAATCGAAATAGCAACATTATTTTTGGTTTTATTATTGAACAAGGAAACCTTATTCCAGTTGACTGTATATCCTTTTCTATGGTAGCGCTTCTGAACAGAGCAGGATGCAAACAACACGAGAATAGTTAATAGGATGACCGGAGATTTGAGATTTTTCATAGTTTCACAGCTAGCTAATTAGTACTCAATGTACAAAAAAAAAATCGCCAACCATTTAAAGGCAAAAAAACCCCTCACTGTTGTGAAAGGTTTTAAAAGCCCGGTTTCCCGGGCAATTTTGGGTGGAAGATGGGTCTCGAACCCACGACCCTCGGTACCACAAACCGATGCTCTAACCAACTGAGCTACAACCACCATTTCGTGGCGACAAATATACTAATTTCTTGTGAAAAAAATTAATCAAAATAAATGCCTTATAAAATCGTTATGCTTTTAACTTTATGGCCTTGAAACATATATTACTGTGCTTTTTATTTTGTTCTTCATTGATTTACGGTCAACAAAAATCCTTGTCCGGAATTTGCACGGATAAAAAGGGGAATGTTATTGAAAATGTATTCGTTAAAATCAATACTACACCGGTACAGGACACATATACAGATGTAGATGGAAAATACCTTTTTCAGGTTTCTGTCAATGACACTGTTGAACTGCTTTACCAGGCGAATGAAATCACAATTAGATCCAGCTATTTCGTTACGGAGGAATCGGTCACTTTTCCGACTGTAACATTTCCCATTCTGTTGCAGGAGGGAGTTACAGTAATCGAAGAAAAGGAAGATCCTTTTGAGCTGGAATTACTTCCCCTGATCGATGCCCAAAAAATAACTGGAAGTATTGAAAGAAGCCTTGTTTTAACTACAGCCGCAACATCAAACAATGAGCTCACTACCAATTATAATGTACGTGGTGGAAATTATGATGAAAATTTAGTATATGTCAATGATTTCTTGGTTTATCGGCCTTTTTTAACACGAAGTGGACAGCAGGAAGGAATGAGCTTCATACATTCATCATTGGTGGAATCTGTTCGTTTTTCAGCCGGAGGGTTCGATGCACAATACGGGGACAAGCTTAGTTCGGTATTGGATATTACCTACAAAACCCCAACAAGTTTCAAGTCTTCCTTAATGTTGTCCTTATTGGGGGCAGAAGCACATGTGGAACATAATATGAATGACAGGTTTAACTTTGTCATTGGTGCGAGATACAGGTCAAATGGATATTTATTAAATTCATTACCCACAAAAGGAGCATACAATCCGGTGTTTACAGATGCTCAGATAGCAACAAATTATTCTATTAACGATAAACTGATATTGAGCACCTTATTACATTACTCGTCAAACAATTTCCGATTTAGCCCTCAAACCTCTGAAACTGATTTCGGGACGGCCAACGAAGCCTACTCATTCAAAATATATTTTGATGGACAGGAGCAAACCCAGTTTCAAACCATGATGGGTGGTCTAGCCTTGAAATGGGAGGCAAGTGAGAAAACACAGCTCGATTTTTTTGCCACGGCGTTTCAAACAACTGAACGCGAGTATTTCGACATTCAGGGTCAGTATTACATTAATGAATTAGAAACTGACCCCTCCAAAGAGGAATATGGTGACTCGATTGCAGTATTGGGAATAGGCACCTTTTTAAACCATGCCAGAAATAAATTAAATGCCACGATAATAAATATTTACCATAATGGGAAACACGAGTTCTATAATGGGTTTAAAGATCAAGAAAGGCTCAAGTTCAGAAACAGACATTTAAAATGGGGTATTTCTTTTCAAGGCGATCAAATTAATGATGTGCTTAGCGAATGGAGAATGATAGACTCTGCAGGATACAGTATCCCACAAAGCAACCCGAATGAAATTGAACTATTTGAAGTCATTAAGGGAGAGTCCACACTGAATAACCAAAGATATACCAGCTTTATCCAGCTCAATTCAAGCTGGTCAAAGACAAGAAAAAACCTTATCATTACTCGCCCATACAAGGTGGGTAAGCATGGCCGTAAAAAGAAACTTTGGTGTACCGATACTATTAAAGAGTCCAGAAGTAAGCTAGCTTTGACCTTAGGTACAAGAGCAGGCTATACCACTATTAATGATGAATTTTATCTTACTCCTCGGGCAGCCATAATCTATTATCCAAGATCGTATTTAGCACAGAATAATGAATTAAAAAAAAGAAATGTAGCCTATCGACTTTCTTCTGGAATGTACTACCAGCCCCCTTTCTATAGAGAATTCAGATATTTTGATGGGAGCTTAAGAACAAACGTGAAGGCACAGAAATCAGTTCATGTGGTAGCAGGTACTGATTTCTTCTTCAACATGTGGCAAAGGGAAATGCCGTTCAAATTTACAGGTGAGGTATTCTATAAACATTTATGGGATGTTAATCCTTATCAAATAGAAAATGTACGCACAAGATATTATGCAGACAACAATGCAATAGCCTATGCCTATGGACTGGATCTAAATATTCACGGAGAATTTGTGGAGGGAATTGAGTCATTTTTCAAACTCGGCTTGCTCTCTACTAAAGAAGATATTCTTGATGATCACTATATGGAGTACTACAATGCAGCAGGTGAGAGAATTATATTTGGGTATAGTGAAGACCAGGAAATTGTGGATAGTGCAACTATTTTTCCAGGATATATCCCCCGCCCTACAGACCAGCTTTTCAATTTTGGTGCTCTTGTTCAGGATCAGATGCCGGGACTCGAGAGCTTTACTGTTCAAATGGGAATGCAGTTTGGGACAAGATTACCCTACGGTCCCCCCGACCCCACGAGATATAAGGACACGCTTAGAATGAAATCGTATTTTAGAGTGGATTTAGGAATGTCATATGATTTTCTGGGGAAATCAAAGTCGAAACATGAATTCTGGAAGAAACATTTTTCCCAGGCAGTCATTTCCTTTGAAATATTTAATCTTTTGGGAATCAATAATGTACTTTCAAAACAATGGATTCAAGACGTAAGTGGGAAATTCTATTCTATTCCGAATTATTTGACACAAAGAAGATTTAATCTTAAAATAATTTTACGCCTTCTTTAAGAAGTTGGAGCAAACAAAAATTTATTCGGTGAAACAAGATTTGTTTTCACCGCATACATCACAATTCCAGCCGTATTTTTTACACCGAGTTTAGACATTATATTTTTTCTATGCGTCGTAATTGTATGATTGCTTAGAAACAGCTGCTCCGCAATTTGATTATTCGTATTTCCTTCGGCGATTAACACAATGATTTCATTTTCTCTTTCACTCAAAACAACAGGTTCACAAGTAAAAGACTCCAGATCAAGATCATTTACGTCTATTTGAGCCTTTTGAATTGTTTCAAGAATCTGACCACAAAAAAACTTATTTCCCTGATCTGTTTCACACACGGCATTCACAATTTCAGATAAATCACAGTCCTTTTTGACATAGCTCATCACACCAGACCTCAATGCATCCACAAGTGTTTGAGCACTTTGCTCAGGAGTAATTGCAATAAATTTAATGTGCTTATTTGCTTTTAAAATTTTACTAATAATACTGATATCGAACCCGATTGAGGTAAAATCAATCAATACCAATGAGGTATCAAAAGCTGCAACCTGATTTTCTAATTCCAAATTGTCTTTAGACTCTCCTACAATGGAAATGGAAGTCTGAGAACTTAATATGTAGCGTAATCCTGCTCGCGTTAAATCATTACTATCTGCTATAATTACCGACATCTTATTTAGACTAATTCCAAACAAAGATACACAACCCTTTACATACTGACTATAATTTTTGTCATTACTTTTTAACAGATGAGCTTATGGTGAATACCATAACAGTATTATGTACTTTTGTCTGTGTTTGACACTGAAATCGGTACAAATATTGAACGAGCAGCAAAATTGCTATATGACTCTGAATTGGTTGCTATTCCAACTGAGACAGTGTATGGACTTGCTGCAAACGGATTGGATAGTAAGGCTGTGCTGAAAATTTTCAATGCAAAAAAAAGGCCTCTTTCGAACCCTTTAATATTGCATTTTAAGGACATTGGAAGTGTAGCACAATATACTGGAGAACTTCCAGAATCGGCTCAAAAATTAGCTCAAAAATTTTGGCCTGGCCCATTTAACCCTATTACTGGATAGACGTGAGCAGATTCCAGATATCGTAAATTCCGGGAGAGAAAAAGTAGCTGTACGGATACCGCAGCACCCCTTGTTACAAGACCTATTAGCTACTGTAGACTTTCCTTTGGCCGCTCCCAGTGCAAACCTTTATGGAAGAATTAGTCCAACTACGGCTGAGCATGTATCAAAGGAATTAAGTGGTGACATTTCATACATATTAGATGGAGGACCTTGTACAAAAGGAATTGAATCCACAATTATAGGTTTTGAAGATGATGAAACTCTAATTTATCGCCTTGGCGCAATACCTGTAGAAGATATTGAATCCTGTATTGACAAAAAGGTTTTAATACATACCCATAAGTCGAATTCAGAAAATCCGATAGCCAGTGGAATGGTAAATTTCCATTACGCTCCGCAAACTCCGATCTATGATATTAAGGACCTCAGCTCAACTCATGATGTAATAAACTATGGATATATTGGCTATGATGTGCTTCACAAAACCATTCCTGCTGAAAACCAATTCCTGCTAAGTCGTGATTCCGACTTAAATGAAGCATCCAGAAATTTATATACTTCTCTTCATTTCATGGACAGCAAAAATTTTGACGGAATTTTCATTTGTCAATTTCCGGAACATGGTCTTGGACAATCTATAAATGATAGAATTAACAAAGCAATCGCGAAATTCAGGTCATAAAAAAACCCTTCTAATTAAAGGGCTTTAAATATATAGTGAGTTACACTTATTTCATATGTCTACCGTGACGGTTCTTGAATTTATCAATTCTACCAGCAGTATCTACAAACTGAGCTACTCCCGTAAAGAATGGATGAGACTTATGAGAGATATCTAATTTAACAAGTGGATATTCGTTTCCATCTTCCCATTCAATTTTCTCTTTAGTCGGTGCACAAGACGGACATAAGAAAGCGTAATCATTAGACATGTCTTTAAAAACAACTAATCTATAATCATCTGGGTGTATATCTTTTCTCATAATTCTATTTTCAAAAATGGAATGCAAATTTATATAATTCTTTTCAAATAATACTATTATTCGTCTATTAAATCATCTAAATTCCTTTGAACAAAGATAAGGGGATAAGTCTTTCACTTTGAAATCATTGAAAGAGTCCCAATTGTTATTTTTGAATAAAGCCGTTACATCGATGAAATTTTCAAAACAGATTACACTAGAAGAGTTATCGGTATTTCTGAAAAGAGAATATATCGGTCCTAAAGATCATGTCATAAGCGGTATGAATGAAATACATAACGTGGAGAGTGGTGATGTACTCTATGTAGACCATCCCAAGTACTATGATAAGGCCATTAATTCTCTGGCGGATACCATTATTATTAATAAAAAAGTAGCTGTTCCCAAAAACAAAGCACTAATTATTTCAGATAATCCCTTTGAAGATTATAACAATGTAGCTATCCATTTTTTTCCTCAACATACTCCCAATGAAAGAAGAATAAATACAAATATAGATCCTACAGCAGTGATTTACCCCAATGTGTATATAGGTCAAAATGTTTCTATTGGAGCGAACTCACAAATATGTGCAGGTGCAAGCATTATGGACAATGTATCTATTGGCAAAAACGTCATTGTTGGACCAAACTCGGTTATAGGCCATTTCGCTTTTTATTATAAACAAGATAGTAAAGGACATAAAAGAATGTACAGCATTGGAGATGTACGCATTGAAGATCAGGTAGAGATTGGCGCCTTATGCTCAATAGACCGAGGGGTTTCGGATTCAACTGTAATCGGTATGGGCACCAAAATAGATAACCAGGTTCATATAGGTCACGATACTAAAATTGGACGGCATTGTATTATTGCTTCAGGTGTAGGGGTTTCTGGCTGCGTGATAATTGAAGATCACGTGACCCTGTGGGGTCAGGTTGGTTGTGCAAGCAATGTAAAAATAGGAGCTAAAGCTATAGTTCTGGGTCAGGCGGGAGTGTCTAAAAACATTGATGGCAATAAAACCTACTTTGGTACGCCCTGTACAGAATCTATTCAAAAATTCAAGGAGCTTGCCGCATTAAAAAAGCTGCCTGAAATACTAAAAGATCTCTAAATGTATACAACAAGAGAACAGGATCTGGTATATCAAAATGAAGTAAAGGAGATTAAATTACTTTCTCTCCTGGAAATCACAAATGCCATTAATGAAAATGCGCCGGTTGAGCACTTAATGAAAATTTTCACCTTTATTTTAAAAGAGCAGCTTGGATTTTCAAAATTTGTCCTATTAATGAATCAGAATGAATGGGAAAATCCAGTAAAAATCGGATATAAAGGAAAAATTGATTTAAAGCTCATTGACAAAGAGTTTAACAGATTTAAAGAAATCACCATTATAGAATCCTCTAAGTCAAAAGTGCTCCATCAGTTTCAGGTGATTATTCCTGTATTTCATTCTGAAAAGCCACTTGCCTTTCTTTTGTTAGCGAGTAATCTGGATAGTGAAAATGAAACGAGTTATTTCTCCTTCGTCCAGACCTTAACTAATATTATTGCCGTTGCGGTGGAGAACAATAGGCTGGGTGCCCAACACATAATTAAAGAACGAATTTCTAAAGAGCTTGAAGTGGCTTCAGAGATGCAGAAGCTATTATTCCCTTCCGACCTTCCCTCAAATCGCAAAATGGACATCTCGGCCAAGTACATCCCCCGACATGCGATAGGAGGAGATTATTACGACTTTATTCCCCTCGGTGATGACGAGTATATTATCTGCATAGCTGATGTTTCAGGAAAGGGGGTAACTGCAGCTCTTTTAATGGCTAATTTCCAGGCCACTATCCGTACACTTTTTAAGTACCAGAGATTTGAAATGCCTTTCTTACTCGAAGAGCTTAATAAAAAGGTGATGCGCAGTGCAAAAGGAGAAAAATTTATAACATTTTTCATCTCTCATTACAACGCTTTTACCAGAAAGATGCAATATGTGAATGCAGGTCACAATCATCCCTTCATTCTCAATGGAAGAAAAGTAAGCATGCTCGATAAAGGCTGTATTGGGTTGGGAATGCTTGATGAAATACCAAATATTGAAGTTGGTTCCGTTCAATTGTCACCAAATTCCACCTTTATTTTATATACGGATGGATTGGTAGAGCTGGAAAATAATGAAGGAGAATTTTTCGGAGTTGAGCAGCTGATTAAAACCGCACAATCGTATACGGCCCTGAAGATGGAGGACATGAACAATATCGTATTTTCAAAACTGGATGACTGGAGAGAAGATCTGAACTTTGTGGATGATACAGCTATATTTAGCTGCAAGTTTTTTTGATTACTGCTTGTTATAAAAGGTCCCAGCCTCAAGGAATTTTCGAAGAACCAGCTTTTTCTTTTTGTATCTGCCTTTTGGATTGAATTCAAAGCCATCACCCCTATTTACAATAAAGATTTGATCAAATTCCTCGATATGTCTGTCCTTCAATTTTCCAATATACACCTTCTTATCGTCCTCCATAGCCTGAATAAGTCGTAGTGTGGTAAACACATCATTCGAGTTGCTATAGAATGTATTTTCTTTTTGTGTAATACTTGAAATGGAATTCCGCTCATTGCCTCTGAATATTCCTTCACCAGCCAACATAAGTATAAGAGAAGCAGGTAGGATTACTTTTGAGATTTTCCAATTCTCAACTGCCTTCAACATGGGGACAATCAGTGGAATAGTCAACAATAGAAAATACTTTCCACCAACAGAGTGGTGGGGTATAATTCCCATAAAATAAAGCAGAAAATACAAGATGGCATAAATAACAAAACAACGGAATTCATACATAAACTGTCCTCGTTTTCGAACGAAATAGCTGAAAAAGCCAAAGGAAACTATGATCCCCAAAAAAAATAATGCCAAATATAAAATCATGATGTTGGCAAGTTTATAGATCCATACTGGAAAAGTAAGTCCTACAAAAGAGAAAAGTGCATTCACTATTTTATCCTTGAAATAGTGCCCTTGCAAATCAATTCTATCGAACATGAGGTCTAGCTGATTTCCATTGCCAATGAATAAAAAGGCAGCACAGCATGCGGCGATGATGATTATTGCGTAGTTTTTATTCTTTACTATTTTCGAAACAACACCCTTTTTGGTCCAGATTTTTGAAAAGAACAATGCCATAATAAATAATAAAAAAAGGTAATTCGTTAAAAGCCCCAAGGTCATGAACAGAAGTAATTTGAAGGACCATTTTGCCTCTTCCTTAAAAAGGAAAAAACACTGCAATCCTAAGTAAAACAACAGCCCATAGGGTCGTATATCCATAAAGCCATTCAATATGAACGGTAGTGAAGCAATAAGTATCCAGCCAGACTTTAAATTGGTATTTGTTTTTTTTGAAATCAGAAGCAAAGAAGCGATCAGCAGTAAAGCATTGAGAAAATAAGCGCCAATTACTGCACCATTAAAAACGTACAACACAACGTGTAAAATGCAATTGTATAAAGGAGGGTGAACATCGTAAAGAAGAGTTTCGTTCCAAATTTGAACTGGATTGAATTCACTGACATAAAAAATCTGTTGTTTCCAGTCCTTAGCCTCGATATGTCTATTCATGAGGCCTTCATATTCCAAATTATAATTCTCCCTATTTCCAGATGAGAAAATTATGCTGTGCAATTCATCTCCATCCAAGATAACTCCATAGTATGGAGTCAAAATAAAAACTGTCCCAATAAATAATATTAATGTGACTGAAGCAATGGAGAAATAACTCTTAGGTGTATTCAAATCAAAGTCTATCTAATTAAATACATCTTACCCAGTCCTTTATGAAAATACTTATCTGCACCCGACTCTAAAAGATTAATATCCTGACCGTCTATTTTAGCTTTCATTCGATAGAGATACACCCCATTGGCAAGAGCATCACCAAACTGGTCCTTTCCATCCCATGCAAATTCTGTAATGTTTCGACCTATTTGAATCGGGCCAATCTCATCTTCCGTAATTTCTCTAACCACCTTACCGCTTATAGTCATTATTTGAATTAAAATATCGTCAGGAATACGATCTCCAGTTAAGGTAAATACGAACCTTGTACTTGTCGAGAAGGGATTCGGAAAGTTCAAAAGCTGTGTTATCCGCGACTCATGAATAACCTCAAAGGCAATCTCATATTCAAAATCTCCAGATAAATTTCCAGTTTTGTCTGAGCCCTGAACCAGTAGAGAATAAGTGCCTGATTTTTCGAAATAAGCAGGGTAAATAATTTTAAATTTATTTTGATTCTGATCTCCTGGAATCCATTGCATTACCATGTTACCGACATTGTCCATAAATGGAATTCTCGATTGAATCCCATCCGGATCTGTGATGTAAATTCCGAATAAAGAGGTATCCGAATCAGAATCTAAAATCAGATATGGATTCTCATCATTAAGGGTGATTAATATTTCACTCGTTGGAGCAATAATATCATTATTTAGAATATGTATCCCATTAAAAGTAACATCAAGAATGGGATTAATATTTTCAGCTTCTACTGAAAATGGAACCATGAGCACATTATTGATATGTGATAATTCAATTTGATCCGTAATAGTTAATAATAAGTCAATGTAAGGGTTAACTTCCATACAAAAATAATTATCACCTATCAGATCTCTGGTGTCAAAAGAAATGGTATCTCTAAGAACATTTTCAATGCGTAAAGAATCCTGCCTCAAATAATCAATCGGATGAATTTGTTGGTTCTTATCGAGAATATAATACCTCACCAAAAGAGAATCCATATCTATATCACTTATATTAATAATATCCACGGCAAAACTACCCTCCTGACCTTCCTGTAAAGTGTCTAGCCCAGGCAGCCACGCATATCCGCTGCTGGCATCAATTGCAGCTTCCGGGACCGGAGTGTACAATACATGCCAAAAGTCCATTTGCGCCGGAGTTTGTGTACTCAAATCACCATACTTTGCACGAAGCTTCATAAAAGGATAATCACCGGCACTGACTACATTTTGTAATTCTATAATTGAATCGTGCAATGTAAATGAGGTATCGATAGAATACTGATACACCCCAATTTCATCAAATAGCTGAATCTCTAATTCAGTTGTATCACCTGGAGTCGTCTCTAATGGGTTTTGCTTCCAGTGAATCGAATGCCATTCATTTACAGGTCCAATTACAGGTGAAGTTTCAAAACCAACTGTTTCAGCACCCGAAATCAAGGTGTCAAAGAAAATTTCTTCGTTATCTTGTGAGAATATTTCTACTACAAAACTTGGGTCTCCTTTTCTCGTCAAGAAGATGAACGGGCGATTAGGTCTGCCAGGTACAATACTATCAGAACCTAAATTTGCAAAGGTCTGAAAAAGACCAGGATCAATAGAAGACCACCAGTCATACCTTGTACTAATTGGTGTATAAATCAAAATATAATCGCCATTTGGCACCTCGTTTTCAACAAAATTCTGAAAAGAATCTATCTCACCAGCATTATTTTGATGAAAGGTGAAATACTTCATTGGCCTTGCCGAGCAGCCTCCATTATCATTGGAATTTCCAAAATCGTTATCTGGATTTGCAACAGTATTATTTGGATAAGTGTACCGTGTTTCCCAGGGTATTAAAGAAGCATTGTCAATCACTGCAACATGAAACTTAGGAACAACTGTACATATGTCGTAATCCTGCTGTATACTGTTTAAATACCAGGCATTATTTATATGCTCCCAGGGCAGTAAAGATGAAGTTACGAAACAAGATAATTCGGCCTGGATGGGCTCAAATTCTCTATAGTAATTGGACTGGTTTAGATTAATCCCGTTGAACGTATTCGAGAGGAATTGTCCGTAGGCATCCTGCCCCCATCCCCTTTTATTCACGATGTATTGAAAAGATCTATTTTTCCAGTTCAATTCACTTTCGACAAGCGTAACACGCCAAAAATACACCACGCTGTCCTCCATTATTAATGATTCAGTAGCTCCACTCGATAGATTATTCCATTCATTGGGATGAACAGAAAGAACTCCTCCTAAAGAGCTTTGAATAGAAAATTTAGCATACGGGCTGGAAAATGTGTGTGTTGTGTCTATCTCAAAGCGATAGCTTTGCATACTTGCCAAAGGATTAATGGTAGAAGCATTCAATGTAACAGAATCATAAGGAAGAACCGCAAAGTTTTCAGGCCAGATAGGTTCAATGCCATCTACATTGATAAAGAAGTTCTTGACCACCTGATTATTTATGAGTTCATCGTATTGTTCTTCTATATAATTTGGCCTGTCAACCTCTATTGTAAATTTATTCATTCCTATACCAATACTGGACTGCAGAGGAATTTTAAAGGAAATGTTGCTTTCGTAATTTAAGCTGTCCAGATTAATCAAATAAATGGAATCCACAATGCTATTAGGGAAATCTCGCGTCACAGTAATATTAATATTCTCAGTAATTGATTTTCCCAGATTTCTAATAGTTATGTTGATTTCTATTGAATCTGTAGCCAGGGAAATCTGTGCTGGGCCAAATGAAACTCTTGAATCAGTAAGCTCTATTTCCGGTAAATTGTGGTAATTCAGTCTGATCATGGGATCGCCATGAAGCGTCATCTGTGTAAATGTGGATTCCATGGATATACCTGGATTTTGCACTAAGCCATTTTGAAGAGTATTCATCACATGACTTCCTATTGTCCCTCCGTAATTATTTCTGCTAAACTCCAGATAAAACTGATCGGCATACAATTTCAATGCACCAAGAAATCCATAATTCAGGGTTCCTAAATAGGCTATTACACCGGCATTTGGAGTAAATACAAACGATTCCGAATTCGAATAGGCATTATGGAAGATATTTCCATTATAGCAGGAATTGGCCATCAATAAAGGATATTTACCCTGATTATCCCATTCTGATGGCTCATCTAAATTTATA
>Ga0206679_10000202_pt1 | contig 47545 bp, 40 predicted proteins | sample M110012015metaG_FD_155464 | JGI IMG/M metagenome (GOLD analysis project Ga0206679, IMG submission 155464) | Ammonia-oxidizing marine archaeal communities from Monterey Bay, California, United States - M1 100m 12015 | ecosystem: Environmental > Aquatic > Marine > Intertidal zone | place: USA...
CCTTAACGGTCGTGGTTAGCGGTGCGACTTATACGGTGACACCGGCTGGCGGCGGGGCCTGGAGTCTTGATCTGGGCACGGCGACGCCGACCAGTGGTTCGCTGACGGCCTTAGCGAACGGTAATACTTACAATGTAACAGCGACGGTGACGGATACCGCGGGTAATGCGACGAGTGATAGCACGAGCTCAGAGTTAGTGATTGACACGACCGACACCAGCCCAACCCTCATCGTTGACGGTGACCAGACAGTAAGTACTTTTGGTTTGTCAGGTGGCGATGACTCAAAGGCTTCTGATGGAACAAAAGATTTTGTCCTGGATAATAACAGTAGCTCTGTACCTGATATTTATATTGACGCCTGGGACGCTAAAGGCGATGCCAAAGCCAAGTGGAAAAGCAGCAAAGGAATCGAAATTAAGGACGATGATAGCGGTATAACAATTAACTTTGTTTCTGAGCTAGATGTAGATGGTAAGGATTATAGCCATGCCGGCGCGGAAACGATCAATGGGGGTTCGGTCCAATTTTATAATGATGATGGAGATGATGGAGATGATGGCGGCAGTCCTGATATAGATGACATTGTCATTGGTGCAACTAATGATGGTGGCTCTACGTATGAGACCATTACCAGCGTAGTGATTACGCTTTCGGATGGAACCACAACGGTGTATACGCAGGATTTCGGGAGTCTAGGTGGCAGTAGCTTAGCGATTGACTTTAAACCGGATGGTAGGGTAAATATCGAGGAGCTTCCGACTGATGCGACGGTGACTGTGTATACAGCCAGCGGCTATACAGCCCTGGAAATAGACAATGATGCCAACGACAAGATTTATGTATCAGATGTCGGGATTGGACATTCAACCTCTGCTTCTTTTGATTCGAACATTGATGTTGACGCCTCGGCCACCGCATTTACCTATACCTACACGTCAGGCGGCAGTAGTCTTGATGGCCAGACTATCGTAGGAACCGGCAGCACGACTCTCCAGTCAGGGGGGACTAATCTGGTATTTGACGTTCTCAATGATGGCGTGATCGCTGGCGTTAAGTCAGCGGTGGGTGGTGATGTGGTGTTTACTTTAACACCGGTGATTACCGGTACGGATGTTATCTATCGACTGGATATGTTTGATGTCATAGATGACCCGGATGGGGCTTCAGCTATTGGTTACTTGTTTGATATTGATATATCGATAGATGACGGGGTCACCAGTGATATAAGCGGAGCAATAACGGTTGGTTTTGATCAACTGGGTACGGATACGACGTCGACTTCCCAAGGAGGTGACACCACTTTAGTCGCATCCTACGGGGCTGAAACGTTGATAGCAGGCACAGGTACGGATACCTTTCAATGGGAACTGGCTGATGGTAACGCGACCGGTGATGTGGTCACCGATTACACCCGCGGTACAGACGTCATTGATATTGGAGACCTGCTCAGTACAGGGATAGCGGATGCTGACCTGGATGATTATATTAATGTGTCTTCTGATGGAACCGATACTGTGATTCGGATAAGTTCTACGGGCGATTTTTCTGATGGTTACCAAGGCAGTGATAATGTCGATCAAGTGATTACCGTGGAAGGTGTCGATTTGACCGAGGACGCAGGTGGCTCAGCACTGGATGCAAGTGAATTAACCGCATTACTCAAGAGTCTGTATACAGGGATTGTCGATCCGAACGGGCCATAACCCGGTGCCAGTCAGTGGTCATAACGATAGATGAAGTATAATTAGGATCAAAGTCTATGCCATACGTTAAAAGGAACAGCGGGGGTGACATTATCGCTGTCGCACTGGACAGAACCCCCGGTCATGAAGAGTACCTAGCGGCATCTGATGGTGAATTGGCAGCATTTTCATCTGCTATCAATTTATCATCGGATTCGCTTCGAGATTCTGACCTGGATATGATACGCGTACTTGATGACCTGATTGAATTGTTAACGGCAAAAGGCATCATTTTGTTTACAGAGTTGCCGGAATCCGCCCAGGCGAAAATAATACTCAGGAAGGGGCTGAGGCAGAACAGGTCCCCTAGCCTGAACCTGTTGGGCGAGGATTAGACTCGCTTTTAGGTTACTTTGCCAGGTTTTTCCGAGATGTCAGCAGGTCATCGCTAGCCTGTGTTGTTGTGTAGTTAGCCTCAAAAGTTTAATTCCTGTCCGAAATTCCGGGCCCACTGACGCCATCAAGGCCTAACTTTTCTATCATAGCAATTTCTTCTTTGGTGCTGATGCCCTGGGCAATGGCTAGCACTCCAATGGAATGGGCCAGGGTTGTTAAGGTTCTCAGCAGATTCTGATTACCGACGTCTTTGTCTACATCGGTAACGAAAAAGTCGTCTATTTTCATAAAATTAATACCGACATCAAATAGTCGGCCAATGTCTTCCATCTGGTGCCCCATGTGCTCTATTCCGGTCGGAATTCCATAACGTCTGGCCAATGCACATAACCCCGTGAAGCTTTCGAGATACCTGAACGCCATTGGTTCCAGTAATTGCAGTGAAAGTAAGGGGTGCTGGTGACCGCGCCTGGACAGCGCTTCTTCAAACCAGGCAGCGAATGCAGGCTCACGAATCACCTCAGCGGAAAGTTTCACGGCAATAGGCTTGCCTTTTGCCTCGATTTCATCGAGTGCCAGTTGGACCATTTCCCGATCAAGTTGCTCGTTCATATTCAGCCGAGTAATCCAGGGTAGGAACTCGCCGCCTTGAAATACAGATCCCCCCTGTCTTAGCCTGACATTTGCTTCATAGTGAAGCAGTGATCCGTCCATTCCAGTCACTTCTGAAAGATCAAGTTCAAAGGACTTTTCTGCAAAGGCGGTCTCGAACACGGAACCCCAGTCGGCCAGCAGTTCCCTGCTGAGTTCTGCCGTCATATCACCCATATAAGCGATCTTAATACCAGACAGTGCTTCCGCCTCTGAGGCAATGATCTGTTGGTCAAGGGCAGTCATTAATGCGCCCAGCGGATCACCTGGGTCAAAATAGATGGCCGCGGTGGGCAGTTGGGTTGCCTCCAGCATACCGTGTCTTTTGAAAACATCGCGTATCTGGGACTGTAGATCTCTGGCTACAGATAGCGGGTCGTTAATGCTTGCCATGGTCACCCGGATAGAACGTTCTACGACTTCGCCATCTATACGGAGACTGAAACTGAATTCGGTTTCTCCTTCTACGCCGATTTCGCTTGAATAGATGAATAGACCCTGGCCAGCATAGATGACCTCACCCATATCGGGATGCTGGGTCAGGCTGACGCTTTCAGCGATACTGGATTGATCATTCGGCAACACCTGTATATGCAGCGAAGGCTTAGCAGCAGGCGTATTGCCCTGGCCATCAACAATTGATTGCTTGAGACGGTTTGCCGGAATGACCTCAAAATAACCATCGGCATCAGCATAGAGCTTTGAACGCTGTTTTAGCGCGGGAGCAAGAATCATGAAATCCGAGCCGTTTAAGCGGGCTGCGGTCCATCCTCCATTAATGTTGATTAGCCATCGTACCGCATCACCCAGGTCAGTCAGCATAGCATCGACTTTGGGGTAACCGAAGGTCTGGTTCAAACCACCCAGGTCACTGATCCGCAGGATCGATAGGGCACCGCTACCGGAAGCATCATCGCGTGCCAGTGTTGCCCGGAAGATCGACATGAATTGATCACGATTCAGCAATCGGGTCACTTTGTCCTCATGCAACTCTCGTCGGTATTCGTTCAGGGTTTCAGCTTCCTGCTCGAGCATTTCTTTAACGCGGGTCGCTAAAGTATTCATTGCCGATACGACTTTCTTAAAATCCAGGGTCCATGGCTCAGCCGTTGTGATAAAGCGTCTCTCGCCCAGCGCTTGGGCCTGGTTGACGACGTCATCTAACGGTTTTAGCAACCTGCCGAGCAAGTAACTACCGATGGACCCTGCCAGTAGCATGGCAAGAAAATACACCTGGCTCAGGTTAATCGAGCCTTCCCACATTTCATCATAGACATCTTCTATGGGACTGGTCAGGGTTAATTCACCTAGCGCAGTCCAGCCACTTTGTATATTGACACCACCGGCCTGAGGCTTTAAGGGGAAAGTTTTCTTAAACCATGCTGGAGCCGCGCCGGGTTTTTCCATAGCATTGTCATCAAATAGCGGATCACCCAGCGGTGAGATGACCTGAATAGACAGTATATAACCCTGGTCAATGGGGGGAGTTAACCAGATGGATAGATGGGCTTGGTCACAGATTTCCTGCGCGCATTGGTTGTTCAACAGCAGAGCCAGGAAATTAGCATAATTCTGGTTGTGAGCGCTGACCTGATCTTCTAAATATTGTTGAGCAGACAGGCTGCTGACAAAAAGGCTACCAACATAAATCATCGATAGCGCGACGATAATTGCAACCCACAACTGTTTATAGAGTGTCATTTGCAGTCCTCAATTTCTGATACTGTTTCGATTGATTTGATTTATTCATGAGCAGGCTTCCCCTGGGATACAGAGGCCTTCTCCTTTCATTTTTGCCAAGGCATCGCCCCAGCGTGATAGGCGATTAGTCGGATTAGTATTATTTGCTTTCGTGCCAGATCCGGCCGAGACGACCCCGGTATTAAAACCGAATACGGGTTTTAGATCACGCCGTTTAGAGCCCCTGACGATTTCCTTAACGATATTATCGAGGATAATGGGCTCAGCAAGTGGCGCCGGGTAATAGGCCAGCACCATGTGGGCCTGGCTTACCGTGGTATTACCTTTTTTAATTCGGGCTTTGACGTAGGTGATCCTGAGTTTTTCATTGGGCATGTTGGCGAGAATAAGGGTGATATACTTTGAAATACTAAAGTCCTCGCAGTCCCCTTGGAGCTTGGCCATGGTTTCCAGAGGGGTGGCCCAATAATCTTCCTGGCCCCAGGTTTCCTGGTCAGCTACCCAGTTAATTTTTTGGTTGAAGAAGTTATTGACGTAAACTAGTTTATCACGGTCTGGGAGAGGGGTGATTTCTTCAATTAGGTCTATCCACTGATTGATTAGATTGAGCGTATTCTGGCCGTAAAGGGCTCGTGCAGAGGAGCGTAGAACATCGAAATTGTTGTTATCTAGAGCAAGCCCTTTCAACACCATAAGGGTCGAGAAAAGGACAATCAGCAGCATTCTTAAAGACTTCATGCTGGACATCATAGCCGGGCGGAGGCGTAGACGGCAATTTTATCGGCTTACGCTTCCTTTTGTAAGCAAGTAACTAAATGAATTTATTGATTTTTTTTCATAATAAATTGAATAATATATGAATAATTCATGTATCCTACGACTGTAGGTTACCAAAAAGCCCAAGGCATTGTGAAATGATCTTGCGGTTTTTTTTGTGCACTTTTTGCGCATATCATGGCTGAGGGGGCATATTCCAATAAATGGGTGCTCGAATTGAGATGGTTTAGTGAGATGGTTTAGTGAGATGGTTTAGTGAGATGGATTAGACGCATGAAGCAGAGTGTAGTGGGGTCACATAGTTCAAAGCGATCCAAATTCCTGCAAAGGATTTTGCTTGGGCCGTTATTGCTGTGTGTCAATGCCTGCCTGTCGTTTGCTAGTGCCGAAGATGCTGAATTGAATTTTTATGATGCAATCCGAAAGGCGGTGCGCGAAAACCCAGAGGTCAACCGAGAATGGTATCGGTTTGAATCAGCCAGGGCTGCAGAACGGGCTGCCAAAGGGGAATTACTTCCTGATGTTAATCTAGTATCTGAGACGGCCCAGCAGAATCGCACTACGCCGCAAACAGTCTTTGGCGAATACCAAACCCAGTCGCATTTACTGAGTATCAGTCAACTGTTGTTTGATGGCTTTCGCACCCAGTTGCTAGCCAAGGAAAAGAAGTACGAATATTACTCTCAGTATTATCAGCTAAGGGTGACTTCTGAAGAAGTTGGATTGAAGGCCGCTCAAGCCTATTTTGATACTTATCGTCACCAGCAGTTCGTGACTTATGCCATCGAAAATCTACTTGAACACAGGGAGGTTTTCCTTCGTATTCAGGCGCGCGGGCAAGGCGTGCTCGATCCCGGTGTGGATATTGAACAAGCATCGGCAAGATTGTCTCTCGCTGAATCGAATCTACTGGTAGAGGTGAATAATTTAAATGACCTGAAGACTCGGTACCAAAGAACCATTGGCGTTTCTCCGGGTGATGATTTGATTTTCCCTGAATTAAAACTGAAACTGCCTGTCGATAGAGATATCGCTTTGAATATGGCCTTCCAACATAGCCCATTGATTAGCCTGACGAGCGAAACAAGTCGTGCCCGTCAACAGGGAATGAAAGCCAATATGGGCAGTTTTATGCCGACGTTCGAGTTGCGATATCGAAAGCAACAGGATGAAAACAGAGAGGGAGTTATAGGTCGTTTTGAGGAAGAAGCTCTAGAAGTTGCGATGAGTATGAACCTTTACCGAGGGGGACAGGATAAAGCACGTTCAAGAGAAGCGCACAATCTTTACTATACCGCGGTTGAAATACAAAAAAATGCCTGTCGCATTGTCCGTCGTGATCTGCTTGAGGCCTATAACGAGGTGACGATACTGACACAGCGCCTCGCTATTCTAAAACGTAATAAAGCATCGCAGGAGCGTTCCAAAGAAGCCTATAAAGCCCAGTTTATGCGGGGAGATTTGGAATTATTGAATCTTCTTGATAGCCAGAACGAATATTTTGAAACTCAAAGAGCTTATATGGGTGTCCAGGTTGACCTGGCTATAGCAGAGATGAAGACACTGACTGCCATTGGCTTATTTTTAGATGCGGTTGGTGTTGCGGATGCGCATCAAGAAGAGATTGATGCCTTGAACCTGGAAATTATTGCCAATAGTCAGCGCACGGATAACTGGGATTGTCCGACGGATATCCCTGAAGTCGCCGTTATCGACATAGAGGCGCTTTATGCAAAAGTAGACCGGGAGTTTAAAATCGATGATGGGTTAGAGTTTGAGGGTGACGGTGGCTTCGGTGGTGATAGTAATTATATAGATATAGTTGAAACTGACCCATTCGATATGGTTCTCGAGCCGGCCATGGATGCGATTGAAATATTGGTCTACTTTGAAATCGATTCGAAGGAAATTCCCATTGAGTTTGATCCCCAGATACAGGTGGTTGCCAGAAAATTATTAGAATACCCAAATGCCAAGGCGCTAATCGAGGGCTACGCCGATGAGGCTGGACAGCGCGCTTACAACAGGAAACTGTCGGTGGCCAGGGCATCGGGAATTAAGAAGCGGTTAGAGCAGCATTTTGCGATTGAACCTGAACGGATCGAAGTGATTGGTTTTGGTGAAGACAGGCCGGTTTCTGTAAAACCTGGCGAACGCGGCAGCAATAGAAGAGCGGTGATAGTGGTAGAATGAGCCAGCGATAACGCAAAGCTTGGATAACGAGCATGGATCAGGAAAAGGGATTGATATGAGCAAGAAGGTATTCATTAAGGGATTGTTGCTGATACCTGCTGTATTACTGCTGCTAAGTGCGTTTAATTTTTTAGTCCAGCCACAGCAGGCAGTCGAGTCACTGGGGATGATGCTGCTCGATGGTATTGGTCGAAGTTCTCAGATTGGTGATATGGGTGCTTTTTTTGTCTGCACCGCCGGCTTTATTTTTTATGGAGTAGCCAAAAGCGTACCTGGACCAATATACGCAAGTGCAGCGTTACTGGTCACGGCGGCGATGTACCGAACGGTTGCCTGGCTCTACCATGACGCTGATTTTGCAAGCAGCTTTATAATCTTCGAAATAGTACTATTTGCCTGGCTGGTGGTCCTCGCAAGGCTTATGGCTGCGCCGGATGAAACATCAACTGATTAACGTCGTTAGACGTTGCCTGGTATCAATCATGCGATGGAGCCTTTATGAAAGTGGTTAAGATTGCGCTTGGGTTGATACTCACTTATGTGGTCATAGTGGTGGTGTTTGAAACACTGCTAGGTCATTACCAGCCACAGAATGAAGGTACGTTGGTGCTGACCACGACTGATGCAGAAGGGATGAGCAACGACCGGGTGCTATCCAAGATTGAATACAATGATCAACTTTATATCGCAGCCAATCACTGGCCCAGGGCCTGGTATCGTCAGGTTTTGCGTTCACCCCTGGTTGAGGTGGTACTGGATGGCGAGCAAGCATCCTATCGTGCCGTAGAAGTGACTGGAGAAGAGCATATAGAGGTCGATAATGCCCGGCCTTTGGGGTTAACCATCAGGCTGTTGACGGGTTTCCCACCACGATATTTTGTGAAGTTGATGCCTCTCTAAAAAGATCTTTTCTTTTGCTGCATGAGCTGTCGAACGGTCAGGTGCTAGTTGGTTCCCCCTCAATAAAGCCGTTGTACCCTTGATGGTATTGAGCTGTGTGGCTTGGGTTTTTTGCTGGATAGAGTATAGTTAACGCGATTTTTGACTTATAGGTGTTTTGTGTCCGATATTCCGTTGATTGATGCTGTAATGAAGCGTCGCTCCGTCCGAGGATTTCTTCCGAAATCCGTGCCGCAGACTGTGATGAATGATATTTTCGAATTAGCACGCTGGGCTCCTTCGGGAACCAATGTGCAACCCTGGCAGGTTTATGTGGCATCAGGTCTGGTTCGAGACCAACTGCAGCAGGAGTTCGTTCGATTGGTTCGCTCCGGAGTTGCAGAAAATCCAGATCACCGTAGTGACGGTCGTCTCGGTGAGCCGTGGCGTGGACGACGTAGAGATTGTGCCAAGGTGCTATATAAGGCGATGGATATTGCCTGGGAGGACAAGCCAGCGAGGGGAGCAGCAGGGTTGAGGAATTTTGAGCTTTTTGACGCGCCCCATGTAGCATTTTTGTGTATGAATGAAAACTTTGGAGTGCAATCTGCTGCCGATGTGGGTATGTATGCGCAGACGCTGATGCTGGCTATGACGGCCTATGGATTGGCGTCATGTGCACAGGGTACGATGCGTCACTATCCTGATCTGGTCCGAGATACGTTTAATCTGGAACCTGAGATAAAGGTTCTCTTTGGTATCAGTTTTGGCTATGAAGACTCCGCGGTCGCGGCTAATAATGCTCGAACCACCCGTGCGCCATTACAAGAGACAGTATGTTTCTTAGGCGGTGATGTATAGGCTCAAATAGGTTCACAGGGTTTAACAGACCAACATGAGTAACGACACCTATCTTCAATCGAACTAACTATGGTGGATTGGTTTGGTAGAATTGGGCAGCATAGCCCGCTAAAGTAGGGAGTAACCGTTAATATAACCGACCGGGTCTGGAACAGCACTAGCCTTTATTATGCTAGTCTCAGCTTGCAGATTGTGACCGGAACCAGGTTCGAGTTAACTGCTAATTTTTGGGTATATATGGGGAATTTAGATGACTGATAGTACTAGCTATACACCGCCAGAGGTATGGACATGGCAACAGCAAAGTGGCGGTAAATTCACGAACATAAACCGTCCTATCGCCGGTTTCACGCATGAAAAAGCATTACCAGTCGGAGAACATGACCTCCAATTGTATTCGCTGGCTACGCCAAATGGTGTGAAAGTAACGATTATGCTGGAGGAATTGCTGGCGTTGGGTCACCAGGGTGCAGAATACGATGCCTATCTCATTAATATTGGTCAGGGTGACCAGTTTGGGAGTGACTTCGTCGCGATTAATCCGAATTCTAAAATACCCGCCTTGTTGGATAGAAGCACACCCGAACCGACCAGGGTATTTGAGTCTGGTGCTATTCTGGTTTATCTAGCTGAAAAATTTAACGCCTTGCTCCCAACTGAAGCATCAGGGCGTGCAGAGTGCTTGTCCTGGTTGTTCTGGCAAATGGGAAGCGCGCCTTATCTTGGGGGTGGTTTCGGGCATTTTTACAGTTATGCTCCAGAGAAACTCGAATACCCTATTGATCGTTTTACGATGGAGGTAAAACGACAACTTGATGTGCTTAATCAGAATCTAGCTGAGCGTCGCTACCTGTGTGGAGATGACTACAATATCGCTGATATCGCGAATTATGCCTGGTACGGGGCTTTGGTCCTGCATGATATATATAGTGCTGCCAGGTTCCTGGATGTGCAAAGCTACACCCATGTTATAAGGTGGGCATCGGAAATTGAGCAGCGCCCGGCTGTGGCCCGTGGGCGTAGGGTCAACCGACCCTGGGGACCCGAAGAGGAAAGAGTGGTAGAACGGCATAGTGCTGCAGATTTCAGCTGAGATCGCGACTGAATCGCTGGTCCAGGCTCAAAAGATGCTGCTAAAACGAGTCCCATTGAACTAATGGATTAGTGAAGCCTGACTGCATGAGTGCGACAGTTTTAATCGCTCAGGCTGTCTATCAGCTAAATTGGTTCAGCAAGAAAAACCGGAATTTTCCGGGTAGTCTTGGCCTGGTAATCGTTATAGGGAGGATAGGCAGCAGCGCAGGCTTCCCACAAGCCAGACCTTTCCTCATCATCGGTCACTTCACGTGCTCGCATATTGTAGACAGCTGTTGCATCGCGAATTTCAACAGTCGGGTCAGCTCGAAGATTATAGACCCAGACAGGGTTTTTGGGCTGCCCGCCCATGGAACCGACCAGCACATAGTTATCGTCGACTTTGACTCGCATGAGGGGTATTTTCCTGATTCCGCCAGTCTTGTTTCCATTGTGGGTGACCAGTATACAAGGCATGCCTGAGTCCAGTAGGGTGGTACCCTTTGTACCCTCACTACTTTCATAAAGCTCAACTTGTTTGCGTACCCAATCGATAGTGGGTGGAATATATGTGGCCATGGATGCAGTCCTTATCTGTTTAGTTGCTGAGCCTGATAGGGCAGTCTGTGCTCATTCCCAGGGTTGACCAGCTAAACAGCTGGTAAGCCTGAATATTAAAATTTTAGTGTCTCATAGAATAAACCATTGGTGAATCTTTCATAGCGAAAAGTAGCGAGGCCAGTGACGGTAAATGCTTGGAGACTAAATGGCTTTTATATATTCCTGAGTTGTGGTCAACTATTCGGATGGGATTCAAAATACACAAGAATTTCTTTTCTTCCCGAGATGAGGTACTGGAGGACTTAAAGAAAACCGGGCATTGGCCTACTACCTATGTTTCCATGGAATCACCTGAATTACCCTTGCATTGGCATGATCTCGATGTCACCGGCTACGTTATGTCGGGTGGAACCTACTTGTTAGATGAGGAAGGCATTCGACATGAATTGACGCCAGGAGATAAACTGGAAATCCCGCGGGGAAGCCTGCATGCCGAAGGTGCTGTGACAGTGACTACAACCTATATAGTTGGCACAGAAGCACCGGGCCAGCTCCTAGAACAGTTACAGATGCGTCCGAAAGAAGATCCGGGCCGATTGAGTTAACCGGTTGTTAATGCCCATGGAGCATGGTTTTATAGGCCGTGTTTTGTGGTTTATGACGGTACAATAAGCCGACGTCTGCGCTAATTAATGGACTGAAATTTGGAGGAAATTTAATGAGCGAAGCCAGCAATATGGATGCCTATGACATTCCAATCGAAGACATAGATGTATCCGATCCCCAGCTATTTAAAAATGATTCCTGCTGGCCTTACTTTCAGAGGCTTAGAGATGAGGCTCCAGTTCATTATTGTGCTGATAGCGATTTTGGCCCTTATTGGTCGATCACCCGGTTTCATGACATCATGCAGGTAGACAAGAATCACCATGATTTTTCCTCAATGGGTGGCGTTAGTATCGGCAATCGCAGTCCGGATTTCGAAGCGCCTAATTTCATTTCTATGGACCCGCCTGTCCACGCGGATCAACGAAAAGCCGTTACTGGCGTGGTTGCGCCAATGAATCTGGCTAAATTAGAAGCGGTTATTCGTGAGCGGGTGATACGGATCATCGAAAATCTTCCCGAAAATGAAGAATTTAACTGGGTGGAAAAAGTATCAATAGAGCTAACGACTCAGATGCTGGCAACCATCTTTGATTTTCCCTTTGCTGAGCGCCGTAAACTTACAGATTGGTCTGATCTCGCCACTTCGTCAACCGCATTGGGGGGTGTTCTCCCAGATGAGGTGAGACGTGAAGGACTTATGGAATGTCTGGAATACTTTACTGAGCTCAGGAACGAACGGTTGAAATGGGATCCTCGAGAACACAACGACCTGATTACGCTGATGGCACATAGCCCCGCAACCAATCAATTAGAACCAATGGAATATCTGGGTAACCTATTACTGCTTATTATTGGTGGTAATGACACGACTCGAAACTCCATCTCCGGTGGGGTATACGCGCTGAATTTGTTTCCTGCCCAATATCAAAAGCTGTGCCAGGGTCCGGAATTGGTACCGACCATGGTGCCCGAAATTATTCGTTGGCAAACCCCCTTGACGCATATGCGTCGAATCGCAAAACGCGATGTTGAAATGCAGGGTAAAATGATCAAGCAAGGAGATAAGGTGGTGATGTGGTACTTATCCGGAAATCGCGATGAATCGGTGATTGAGGATGCCCAGCAGTTCGTTATTGACAGGCAAAACCCACGCCGCCATCTATCCTTCGGGTACGGTATACATCGGTGTATGGGTAATCGCCTGGCGGAAATGCAACTCAGGGTGCTATGGGAAGAGTTGCTAAAGCGGTTTCAAATGATTGAATTACTCGGTGAACCAGAGCGGGTTAGTTCGAATTTTATCAGAGGTTATTCGCACATGCCGGTAAGAGTGCGTCGTTTGTAGGCCGTTGTTGCTCATGATTAGTATTCGCATGAAGGTCATTCAAGCTGATTTTAGCTATGCCAGAGATCCTATTGGCTTCAAATGCCTAAAGAAGCAGTTATGGAACCCGTTGTATTATGCGTTTTTGACGTTGCGGAGTCGTCTGCGCTCAGCTTCTTTAATGTAGTCTCTAAGTTTAACGGTCTGCTCAGTTGAAATGTCCTTGAATCGGGCCCCGATCTGTTTGGTAGTAGGAGAATGTACGACTGCGTGCGTGTTCAGAATTTCGATTGCTTGCTCAAATATAGTCCTGGTGTCGAGACTGAGTTTAACTTTCTCGACGATATCGCCTTTTTGCACGGGCGCCTTTGCGGGTAGCCTGAAGCACAGTCCACCTTCAGATATGTCAATCATAGCGCCTCGAAATCTTTTGTTATCGATAGATATGACAACTTCAGCCCGACTGGCGACCCCGAGTCCCAGCCTGAACTGGTGACGTTGTTGGACATAAACCAGTACTTCGGGGAAAGAACATACGTATAAAGGCCTGTTGTCTTTTCGGACAATTTCGAGTACTTCGGTCTTAAAGTTCAACGGTGTGCCACTGATACTGCCAGTTACTTTGAGGACATCACCTTGTTGAATTGGGTTCCTGTATTCAGAGATGACTTCATCGAGTTCCAGGGTGTTTTTTTCTGCATCAACGGCAAGACATATACTGGAGAATTTGCCAGAGGCACGGGGCAGTGTTAAAGAAACCGAGCTTCTGGATTGCACCAGACGGTTGAGTAACTGTTGTTGTCGGTGTTTCTTTCGAATTTCCTGTTGTTCACGGCCAATGGTTTCCAGTTGGTTTTTCAGGGGTTTGTTCTTGGCTATCAGGTCTTCAAATAGCTCGCCTGATATTTTAAGTAGGCGGGTTGGTTCGAGTGTTTGTACACTGGCAGTTCGGAGTCCTTTATTCATTGCCAGAAAACCCTGCTCTCCGAAATAGTCGCCCTCGGAGAGGCGTTTGATTTCGAGTCCCTCTTGTTGTTCGTTTTCGACAAAGACCTGAACTAACCCCAGGACAATAAAGTACATGTCGTTGGCTTTGTCGCCTTCAGAAAAAATCAGGCTATCGGCAGGATAATCGGCATAGTCAGAAGCAAGAGCAAGATTTCGTGCTTCCTCCGGCTGCAACTGTCTGACAAAATCAGATTCTGAGAGGACTTCCTCAAAGAAGTCGAAAGGGCTGAGCTTGGCTTTTTCCACGTCTAGTGTTTTATGACCGTGATTTGAATTTAAAATTCTACCCGACACATTCACTTAAGTGCAAGATATACCACGTTATTAAAATATCAATATGATATAAAATAAGGGTAACGAGCTTAGGTTAAGTGTAGCGGGAGGTTAAGGAAACTAGCAATGGCCGTGTTGTTTTAATACTAACCGTGACTGCTTGATCGTCACGGTTAGTAGTAGATTATCTATGCTCCAAAAAACAACGTGCGGGCGGCAAAAATGTAATCCGCTTCGATAGCCATTAGGCTAATCAGCACCAATAAGACGAGGGGCGGCGCCAGAATAGCGTAGGCTAATGCCAAGCGTTCCCAGGTCATATGCATAAAGATTGCAATGATAAATCCGGCTTTCAGGAACATGAAGAGAAGGATTAGTGACCACCTCAAATACCCTTGAAAGTTCCAATAATCTACCATGTATGAGAGAGTGCTTAAGACAAATAGTAATAACCAGATTTTCAAATAAATGCTGATTGGGTGTAATTCTGTATTTTCTGACATGGTCAAATCCTTACCAAAGATAAAAGAACGCAAAAATGAAGACCCAGACCAGGTCAACAAAGTGCCAATACAAGCCAGCGATTTCCACCGCTTCGTAGTTATCTGCTTTATCGTAGTCTCCACGCCAGACCTTGTAAGCGACGATGCTCAGGTATAGCACACCAATGGAAACGTGCAGGCCATGAAAGCCGGTAATCATAAAGAAGGCAGAACCAAACTGAGCGGCCCCAAAAGGGTTACCCCAGGGACGCACACCTTCTTCTATCAGCTTGGTCCACTCAAAAGCCTGCATACCAACAAAGGAGAGGCCGAATAGTGCTGTGGCCGCCATCAGCGCTGCAGTTACTTTTCTATTTTTGCGGTAACCAAAGTTTACCGCCATAGCCATCGTGCCGCTGCTGCTGATCAATATGAACGTCATGATAGCGATAAGTATCAATGGTATATGGGCGCCAAACACAGTTAATGCAAAGACTTCGCTCGGAAACGGCCAAGCTACAGTGGTGTTCATACGCACGTGCATATAACCGGTTAAGAAACAGCTGAAAATGAAGGTATCACTCAGCAGGAAAATCCACATCATGGCTTTACCCCAGGGCACGTGGAAAGTCTGCTTCTCAGCAGCCCAGTCCTCGGCGATGCTAGCAAAGCCTTCGGTTAACGTATTTTCATTTGATAGTGCTTGTTCAGCCATAACAATAGTCCGCGGTTAGGTCGATAAAAAGAGTGCAAACAATCCCAGCCAGACGACCAGTAGGTAGTGCCAGTAGTTTCGGCATAGTTCTACGCTGAGTATTGTTTGTTGGGCATTCTGGCCAGCCATAACTCGTAGGGTGGTTTTCAGCCACACCCACATTCCACCGATCAGGTGGACGCCGTGTAATCCCGTTATTAGATAGAAAAACGCTGCGGCAGGGTTTGATTGCAGATACTGACCCTGCTCAACAAGTTCCTGCCATGCAAGCAGTTGACCGATCAAAAACAGGCTGGTGAATAACCCAGTGGCTAATAATCCGTTTCTGACGCTGGTGATAGCATCGTTTTTAGCAACACGTGCTGTCCAGTGAATGGCGATACTACCCAAGAGCAAGACAACGGTATTACCCCAGAGTAAAGTAGGCTCTTCTACAGGTAGCCAGTCATTCAGGCTCATTCTCATGAAGTAAGCGCTAATGAACAGTGAAAAAATGCTGCTCACTACGGCTAAGAATACCAGTAATCCACTTTTTGCAGACTTACGGACAATTCCAGGTTCCCGGGTATCTACAGCCGCGCCTTCAGTCAGCCATGGTTGCTCCATGACCTTCTGGTTCCATAACCACCAGTAGCTGATAGCTACTGCAGCGGTCATAAAGATAAGAACTGCTATCATGTGTTAGTCTCGGGTGCTGTGTCGCTAGGGGCAGTGTCCTGAGTGATAAAGTCTTTCTCCGCACCGGGCACGCTGTAATCATAGGCCCATCGATAGACGGTAGGCAGTTTTGGTCCCCAATTGCCGTGAATAGGCGGAGTGTCAGGAGTTTGCCATTCCAGAGAAGCACCGCCCCAGGGATTGGGGTCTGCTTTTTCGCCCTTGAACAGGCTCCAGATCATGTTCACGAAAAAGATGATCTGGGTTACTGCCACAAAAATGGCAGCAATGGTGATAGCTGCATTTAATTCAATGGCAGATTCAGGAATAAACTCAATACCTTCATAAGCAAAATATCGACGGGGTACACCCAGGAAGCCAAGGTAGTGCATGGGCAGGTAGATTGAATAAGTGCCCAGGAATGTCATCCAGAAATGCGCTTGACCTAATCTTTCATTGTACATCTTACCGGTCATTTTCGGATACCAGTGATAGATAGCACCAAATACAACCAGGATGGGAGAAACCCCCATTACCATGTGGAAATGCGCGATAACGAAATAGGTATCCGAAAGAGGTAAGTCAACAACCACATTCCCCAGGAATATTCCGGTCAAACCACCGTGGATGAAGGTAAAGATAAACGCTATCGAGAACAGCATTGGTACAGTCAGATGGATATCTCCCTGCCAAAGGGTCAGTACCCAGTTGTAAACCTTGATTGCTGTCGGCACGGCGATGATCAGTGTCGTCGTCGCAAAGAAGAAACCGAAATAAGGATTCATGCCACTGACATACATATGATGAGCCCAGACGATAAAGCTTAAGCCACCAATACCTACAATGGCCCAAACCATCATGCGATACCCGAAGATGTTTTTGCGCGCATGGGTACTGAGTAGGTCAGAAACGATACCGAATGCGGGGAGGGCGACGATGTAGACTTCAGGGTGACCAAAGAACCAGAAAAGGTGCTGGAAGAGTACCGGACTACCGCCCATGTACTCTGTTTGCTCACCCAGAGAAATAATTGCAGGCATAAAGAAACTGGTACCCAAGATCTTATCAAAGGCCATCATGATGGCGCTGACAAGCAGAGCAGGGAATGCCAATAAACCTAGTACTGTGGCTGTAAAAATACCCCATACAGACAATGGCATTCTCATGAGGGTCATGCCTCGGGTTCGAGCCTGCAGCACAGTGGTTACATAGTTAAGCCCGCCCATGGTGAAAGCGATAATGAAGACGGCCAGGGAAATCAGCATCAGAATAATACCGCCATCAGCGCCAGGGGTACCCTGCATAATGGCTTGCGGCGGGTACAGTGTCCATCCTGCACCTGTTGGACCACCGGTCACAAAGAAGCTAGACATGAGAATGATGACCGACACCAGATAAAACCAGTAGCTCAGCATATTGAGGTACGGGAACACCATATCACGTGCACCTACCATCAGCGGTATAAGGTAGTTCCCGAAGCCGCCCAGAAACAACGCGGTCAACAGGTAAATCACCATGATCATGCCGTGCATGGTAACGAACTGGTAATACTCACTGGGGTGAATCAATGAAAAGGTATCAGGAAAGCCAAGTTGTAAGCGCATCATCACGGAAAGTATCAGTGCGACAACGCCCACTGCGATGGCTGTCAGCCCATACTGGATCGCAATAACCTTGTGATCCTGGCTCCAGATGTATTTGGTAAGAAAAGAGTGGGGATGCGAAAGTTCCTGTTCTCTGTCTGCTAGTGCAACATAAGCCATTAGTGATCCCCCTGCGTCATTGCCGCTATCTGATTATCTTGTTGAATGGGTAGCGTGTTGATATAAGCGATAATATCGTTGATATCATCCTCGCTGCGAAGCATTCTTGACATACTGGCCATCTGTGGACCAAAAAGATCGCCAGGATGGGCGCCTCTGATGCCGTTTTTAAAATTCATTAACTGGCGTTTCATGTACCAGTCTTCTTGTCCACTCAGCCGAGGAGAGTTGGTAGCATAGTTGCCCTCACCCGACTTGCCATGACAAGCCCCGCAAGTTGAGTACATGTCTTCTCCACGTACGATATCGCCGGTAATCGACTGTTCGCTCTGGGTGAAGGGCAGAGTACCAACATAAGCTGAGACGTCACGGATGGCTGCATCATCGGTTAGAATGGCGGCCATAGGCGCCATTTGAGCACCGAACAAATCATCTTTGTGAGCGCCTCTGTAGCCTTGTTTGAAATTGTGTAGCTGTCGATTGATGTACCACTCTGGTTGACCACCGAGTTTAGGTGAATTCAACGCCAGGTTTCCTTCTCCTTCGCTGCCATGACAGGTTGCACAAACACCATACAGGGCGCTACCAATCATCGGATCGGCAGGACGTACCTGCAGGGATTCAGCGTAGGTCATTTGCTGGGCTTGCCAGGTGTCAAAGTCTTCCTGGGTATCGACGACCACTCTGCCGCGCATAGTAAAGTGCGCTAAACCGCAGAGCTCTTCGCAGAGGACTTCATAGCTGCCAACTTTAGTTGGTGTGAACCACAAATAAGATACCAGTCCGGGCACCAGGTCCATTTTTACTCTGAACTGCGCTACTGCAAAGTCATGCAGAACGTCTTTTGAACGCAGCAGGAGCTTTACGGGCTTATCAACAGGGATGTGTAATACATTTGAAGTAACTAGAAGGTCATCCTGACTGTTAGGGTCATTGGGATTAACACCGAAATGATTGTCCGGGCCTACCAGACGTGTATCGGAGGTACCTAACAAGCCATCTTCGCCAGGTAACCGGTAGGACCAGCGCCATTGCTCTCCAACAACGTCGACCTCCCAGGCTTCTTCCGGCACATGGACAAAGTCATTCCATACATACAGGCCTGGCCCGAGCATGGCGGCAACACCGATCGCGGTGACAACCGTTAACCAGATTTCAAGTTTTTTGTTTTCAGGTTCGTATTTCGCTGGCTTGCTATCTTTTTTATGGCGAAAGCGGATGACCGCATAGGCCAGAAAAAGGTTAACAATAATAAAGACTGCCCCAGTCACCCAGAAGGTAATATTGATGGTGTCATCAATAGTACCCCAGTTTGACGCTAGTGGGGTAAACCACCAGGGGCTAGCAAAATGAAATATGATTGAACCAATAACGAGTAGAATTACGACAACAGCAACAGGCATAAAGATTTCCTTCAGCACGTCTTGACTAATAAGTTAACAGCACGTCTTGACTATAGATTAAGGATATCCGAGCACTCATTTTCAGTTGCTTTTAAGGTCAATTTAAGGCCAAAAAGCAGCAGCAAATTGGTGCGTTGGATAGCAGCCCGTACAATAAACATCTCCCCTTTGCTAGTCAACCATAATTTGCCCTAGATTGGTCGTAAAGAGAGTTCAATAGTGAAAAACAGAGTGATTTCCAAAATTCAGTCAAAAAGGAGTTTAGCTTTGTTGTATTTGCAGACTTAAAGGGGCGTCTGATGGGTGACTGAAAGCTTGCAGGCAGGCCGGGGCTGAAATAGGGTTTACGGGCGCAGTGTGACCTAATGGGTAATACTCGCTATCAGGTTATACAAATTTAGTTTCAAACCCGCTTGAACTGATTGATAATGGATCAACTTTTCGCGAAGCTTATAGTGGCTATAACCGACCTGCAGTTCATGAAAGATAGCCAATAAACAGATAAGCCTATTAATAAACTGATATAGCAATTAGTAAACTGATATAGCAATTAATAAACTGATATAGCAATTAATAAGGAGCTCGTATGACACCGCCTATTCTTTATGGGGTCCCTTTTTCTCAGCCAGTCAGAGCGGTCATGTGGTTGCTTTTTCTGAAACGTCTGCCTTTTGAGATGGTGCTTATCAATCCGGGGTCCTCAGGGGATAACGGTAGCAGGAGCGCTTCCTTCCTGGAGAAAAACCCAGGAGGGACCATCCCGTGCCTGGAAGAGCCGGATACCGGATTCACCGTCGGTGAGGCACATGCCATTATGACCTATCTGGCTAATAGCCAGGGTTGGACTGATGTCTATCCAGATGATTACCGACTCAGAGCGAGGGTTGATTGGTATCTGAATTATCACCATCGCAATATAAGGGACGCATCAGTTGGACTGGTAGCGCCCAAAATCCGGAAGGACCTCAACATTTCAGGCGCGGTTCAGGATTCAGCCAAGAGAAACCTGACAGCGGCTTTATCAGTGCTGGACTCAGGTTGGCTTAAACACAGTCGTTACCTTGCAGGAGAGCAGGTGACCTTGGCGGACCTGGCCGCTTATGTGGAAATAGGCCAGCTTCAACCCCAGTTTACCAATGTGTTTGATCTGACACCCTTTACCAATGTTGAGCGTTGGTTGAAGGATATGACCCAAGTTGAAGGGCATGATGATGTCCATATCGTGCTGACTGAATTAGGCGACATCAGTGAACAGGCACCTTCTATGGATACTATCCGGAATGCTAATAGACGGGCGCTGCAGGTATTAAAAGCCAGGCAGGCTGAATTGCAGGGCGGTTAAGCGCTTAACCAGGTGCAGATGCCCCGACAAGAAACATTAAACTGCAATCTGATTCAACGGTGATAGAAAAGAGATGACATAAATGGTGGCATAGCCGTCTTATCATCTTAAAAATAGGTAATGGGCCGGATAGTGCCGGAACGTAACGCAGGGCTCGTTACTGGCCTTTTAATCGTTAGGCATGAGTCAGGATAGACATATAGGGAGATTCAATTGAGCGATTTGATGCACCGAATTAATACGCAGGCACTTGCCCTGCGAAAGGCAGTGTTGGACTACTCGGTTACTCGCATGGATTATGATCCCGTGCCGCTTGACCGCCCAGAGCCAAGCGACAAATTAGCCAAGTTGGCTGGGCAAACCCTGACCGATGCGGGTATTGGCTGGGACAAGGCCTTGGACCTGTTCCGGGATGTCCTCGCGCCAGCGACTATTTCCGCGGATCACCCTAACTTCCTCTCTTTTATCCCTGCTGCACCAACACAAGCCGCGTCACTCTTTGATCTCGTTGTTTCTGCCAGCTCTATTTACGGTGGTTCTTGGAAAGAAGGGGCCGGGGCTATTTTTGCTGAAAACCAGGTGCTGGAGTTTCTCGCCAGAGAGTGCGGCCTGCCTGATGGCGCCGGCGGAGTGTTCGTGCAAGGTGGGACGCTTGGAAACCTCTCAGCGCTAGTGTCTGCCCGGCAATGGGCCAAGGCTCAAGGCAGATTGGGTCCCTGGGCTATTATCTGCAGCGCGGAGGCACATTCTTCACTGGCAGCAACAGCCAGAGTGATGGATGTTGAAATCATCATCGCAGAGCCGGTGGCTGGTGGAAAATTCACTGCAGCAGCAGCAGATCGCGCCATTGCCAAGGCCAGAGATGCGGGTTTAACCCCGTTTGCCCTGGTCGGGACTGCTGGGACAACCAACTTTGGGATTGTCGACCGACTCGATGAATTAGCAGCCACTGCGAAAAAAGATGGGCTCTGGTTTCATGTTGACGGAGCCTATGGCTTGGCAGGAGTGCTTTCAACGGAACACAAAGGGCTTTATCGAGGAATTGAACAATGTGATTCGTTCATAGTTGACCCACATAAGTGGTTATTTGCTCCATTCGATGCTTGTGCGCTGGTTTATCGGAATCCTGAGTACGCAAAGCAAGCGCATACACAACAGGCGGATTACTTGGATTCAGTGCATGCCACTGGCGAATGGAATCCGTCGGACTACGCTTTTAACCTGACCCGCCGTGCCAGGGGGTTGCCGCTATGGTTTTCGCTGGCGACCTACGGTGTGGGAATATACAGGCAAGCGGTATCCAGGAGCATCTACCTCGCACGTCAAATAGCCGACGTCATAGAGGAAAGAAATTACCTTGAACTACTCAGGCCGCCTGAGTTGTCGGTAGTGGTCTTCGAGCGAAAAGGCTGGGATGCAGCGCAGTACGAGCAGTGGTCAGAGGCCTTGCTAGATTCGCAGTTTGCCTTTGTTGTCCCCAGTTCTCACCAGGGCAGACCCAATACCCGTTTCGCCATCGTCAACCCCAGAACAGAATTCAGCGATCTAGTTAAAATCCTGGATTCCATGGCATAAATTCCTGAGTAAGAATTTAACAGCGAGTTAAGATTCTGGATTCCAGGGAGTGAATCTGGGTAAGGAAGCCCGATAATTGATTGAAAGAGTAGCTAGGACGGCGCACTCTGTACACTTTGTTCTATAATCAATCTAGGTAGGCAATGCACGAACTGGGGTTCAGGAAATGAAAAACCGCCGACACTTCTTAAAACTGTTAGGTATTTCTTCGGCAGGAGTGGCGCTGGCTGGCGCGGTGACTGAAAGTAAAGCGGTGATTGATGAAGGAGGGGATCAGGCGAAGGAAGAGATCGCCAAATTAAAAAAGGCTTATGAAGAGCTCGATACCCGGTCGAAGTTCATCCTGAGATTGGTGCTGGCATTAAGTGGGGTGGATATTTTAACCAGCTTTTTATGAGTACCGACTGGATGCTTGTGCGTATGGCAGAGGATCAGAAAGCGCTTGAGGACGGGGCAGGCCTTTAATTAATCTTCGCTATCGCTATTGTTATTACGTTGGTTTGATTTGATGCACGAATAGGCGAAATAGAGCGAACCTACAAAAGGGATAAGGGCGCTGGCAAGGAAGAGGCTGTCTGCATTCAAAGACGTCATAGCAACGGTGGTTGTTGTATCAGAAGTGGCTGAGCTGACCTTATCCATGATTCCAGCATAACTTACGAATAGGTACATTCTTTCCTGAAAGGAAAAGGCTACCGCCGTTTGGGTTAGGTAGACAAAGCTGTAGATGCCTACCCCGACAACAAGTTGGGTTCGGTTGAGTTTGTGAGCAACTAGGTAGGCAGCGACAAGAAAACCAAATAGCAGAGTGACTTGCATCTGGGAGATGGTGAGTACGAAATCATATAAAGCGTCTGCGTGTTCAAATAATTCCGCTCTAGACATGCCTAAATCAGTCATACCTCTATCTAATGGAGTGACTTCCATATAGTGTTCACCTGTTCAAACAGTGGCATACTACTTCATAAAATCTTTCCGGTCACCGAAGATGAAAAGCAAATGCAGATAGCGCTAGGCCGGAATACATTGGTAAGAGGGACGAGTTAGCAGAGAAGCGCCTGCAAGGTCTGTGCTCTCCGCTTCGGGCCTGCTTTGATTAGTTCCTGACCAGAGCAGGAAGGTTGCAAATGATGACCCTTAATCTGGATGTCTCCCATTAGACCCGTTATTAGCTCGGCGTTGAGCGATGTAGCGTGTTAGAGCGGCAGGTCGCTGCCTCATTGAGGTCTTTTTCAATCGCTTTCATTTCTTCGTTATCAATCTGGTTGACGGTTGCCCACGACGTGAGGCTGGGGTAAGAGTCCGCATATTTGAATGTCGCTGTGATACCGACAAGGGGTGTCATGATATAGCTTTGGATGTTGCCACCCTCCACATTAGCATTGACATATTTTACCCATTTGCTATTGGCGGCTTGGACATCCGCCATCGACTTGCTTTCATTGACTTTGCATTCCCAAAGATTAACGACGTATGACTCTGCTGCACTAACAGTGGCTGCCAAGCTAAAGCAGGTGAATAGGAGAATTGTTTTGAAGAATGCATTGTTCATATTAAATCCCTGGGTTGTTGATTAAAGGTTGACCTGTCATTTTGCCTTTTTGCGAAAACTTAGCCTGTAACGTGTATCGGTTAGCGGCTTGCCTCATCCTACAACATAAATTCCAATATGAAAAATTATTAACGCTAGGCAAGGCTCAATGCTGCGTAAGACCTAGGCAAGGCTTAACATTGCGTCAGGCGATGCTTTTATGAATAGCTTTTATGAATAGCTTTTATGAATAGCTTTTATGAATAGCTTTTAGGACCCGTGTTTATCAACAGCATTTGTTTTCCGAAAATTTATTGGGTCAGGCGGATACGTAGTTTTTTGCTTCCTGTATTACACTGACGGAGTTCCTGTTCTATTCACTCCAGCAGGCCTGGCAGTTTGCATTATAGGAAAATAGCTTTAGCTGGGCCGCCGCTGAACAGGAGGTAGCGAAAAAGTTTTGTCTCATCCAGAATTGAACCATTGCTAAGAGTGCAACAGGACCGCCGACCAGAGACTATTTTTGCTCCAGTTTCTCGTAGCACTCAGCGATGCCATTATGTCCCTGGGAGCGCCTTTGGACTGTACCATCTCCATAAACCAGGTCTTCATGCTGGATGGGAATCCCTGCATTAGTGGTCTCTGAAGCAAATTTGCAGGCAAGCATGCCTGTTTGGTTGGGTGTGTAATCGTAGATTGTTGATACGCTGGAGCAGCTCATTGTTAACGCTACAAAAAGCAGTGTTAGTAGTAGGCAAGGTGTCCTAATCATAGCAGTAGCTCCTCTCTTCTTAGAGACCAAACGGGACTCAAGGCATTGCCATAACGAGCCTCAGTAGACCGCCAGGTTCAAAAATTAGACGATTTCTGTATCTTTCGGATAATTGGCATATCCTGATGAACTGGTCAAGCCTTAAATTAATACTTTAGCAAGCAAGATAGTACTATGCCATGCTACTGTGTCATTGAAGCAGTTCGATAAAAGTTAGATAAACCAAGGTAACCCACTGGCTTGGTCCAGGGCTGTTGGTAGGTCTCTGCCGGGCAATTCAAGTGAAACCAGACCACCCCATATTCCCTGGCTAGTGCTTGTGTTTCCTGAATATTGCAGATCATTTAAGACCTGAAATATCTTCATTATGATTTTTTAAATTTGTTTAATTTGTTGGCTCATGATGAAAAATACTGTCTCTTTAATTAGCTATATGATAATTAAAGAGTTGCCTGTGTGCGCTAGTTGGGGCTGCTTTGCCGTGTTTATTTGAAGTAAAAAACGAAACCTTGGTCGTGGTTTCGGTAGCATACCAGACGAGTTCATAACATGGTCCGGCTTTAGTGATGGGACCCATAAAGGCAGCTTTCGACACGAACGCAGTAGCATGCAATCCCAAAGGGGTTAGTATCCTCTGGAATAATCAAGGGCACCTTGCGATGCCCCTATGTTGTCCCCTTACTAGCTTGCTCTTCTATAAAAGGGATAATTGAGATACAGCCGAAAGGCAGAACAGTCCATGGCACGGTTTACCGCTGCTTCTTGCTTCGACATATCGCCATTCTGGTAGGCCATCGAAGATTCGCCCCAGGCCTCGACACTCGGAAATGACCGGGTTATAAAGAACGAGTCTTGCATTGACGGAGCGGATCCTGGGCCTGGACTCCAGAAAAAGGTCGAGCCCTTCGATCCGCTGGCTTTGAGCTTTTCAGACATTGCCACCATCGCCTTTTTGGCATTGTTCATGGTCTGTTTGGTTTTTAATTTGCAGGTCCTGAACAATACGGCTCCGATGCCCTCACCAGCCATCTCTCCACTGCGAAAGATCACTTCTCCACCCAATAGTGTCCTTGCTATGTTAATTCTCACTGCATCAAACTCAGCGCTGATCTTATCACCGTGCTCAAGGTAATAACCGAGGGTCTCTGAATAAGCCGCTGTATTTGGAGAAAAGCCGACCCACACGGCATCAAAATCTTGATTATCAGGCAGCGCCGCCTTACTGACCGCCCAGGGTACAAAGATGCGCGAACTGTATTGAATATTGCCTGATTTTGCAAAGTTTGAGAATGTATCCCTTATGGTTAAAAAGTCCTGGAGGTCTTTACCAGAATGAAACTGCATCATCGCCGTCTCGATCTGGAATCGGTTTGGGTCATCGGTTTGTTCGGCAAAAGCAGAGCCTATGCAGGATGCGCAGATTATAATGAACAGAAGTTTGATTATTTTCATTTTTCCCTCGTAAATGTTAGTTGCTATAAGACTCTGCCGAAGTCCGCCTGTTTCTGGTTAGCCCCAGGGAGAGATGACTCTGCTGATTCAAGCCGGGTAGGGGGTCTCTAAATGAGGCAGTCAACACCAACAAAGCAATTCAAGGATATAAGCCCGCGCATAATTTATCAATACAATAATATTTTGCGGTGTTAGTGGCTGTTTTATAGCTCGACCGTTATCAAAGTGACCGAGTTTGTGCTCAAGTACTAATGAGAGGTTCTGTCATTTTGCTCAGTCAACAATTTGTGCCTTGTTAAACAAGCCTGGCAGAGCATTGGGAATAACCACAGGGTGGGGACTCGATTAGAAAATTGCTGGTGTGGTCGCAAGGACAGCATGAAATGAAACCACTTGGTGGACGGTAAGATCGTGACCCTATGGGTAGCGAGAGTTGGCGACAGGGTGGGGATACATGGTGGGGATACATGGTGGAATAAATAGAGGTACACTAAGTTCGAGACGGCTGGCTCCGTGGTTTGAATCCCGCTATGATTAATTCGCAATGTAGTGGGTTACAAGGAGGAAATGATAACTGACTTGACGGTACGGCAAATCGACTTTGACGTCGATGAGACCGATTTTATCTGGAATCCCGCGAACCCTGCCTTTTCAGTGCTCATGAACCAAATTACATTTTTCGTGGTGGGGTTTGAGAAGTATATGTGTCGTGTCATGCGCGATGCTGAAGCACGGATAACCGATCCTGCGGTGATGGAAGAAGCTGTGGCTTTTCGCAAGCAGGAAGCGGTCCATGCTCAAAAGCACCTCCAGCACGCACGCGGTTTAATTAAGCAATACCCGGCATTGCAAGGGGTGATGGATAAAACAATGGCCAGCTATGACGAGGTTTACGATTCGCACTCACTTGATTACCACTTGGCATATGCGGGTGGCCTGGAAGCTATTTTCACACCATTTTTTCGTATGATCCTGGATCATCGAGCCGTGCTCTTTGGTGAAGGCGATGCTAATGTGGCTTCTATGTTTATATGGCATTTCTGCGAAGAAATTGAGCATCGAAGCTCAGCCTACGATGTGTATAACCATGTAGTGGGTAGTCACTGGTTTCGAATACGAAATACCGGCTCCTTCCAAAAGCATACCCGCGGTCTATTCGATAGGATTAAGCTCGAGTTTGAGGGCATTGTCCAGGATGTACCTGTTGAGGCTTATGCTGATAATCCGTTGGGCCAGATACCCATTTGGGCGCAGCTTCGTTCTGCACTGGGCGTGCTTGCATCGCAGTTTCCATGGCACGATAGTGTTAATCAGCCGCTGCCTGAGTATTACCATGAGTGGCTTGGACATTGGCGGCAGGGCAACGATGTGTCACAGATTTATGGAAAGACTTCGAGTACGGTGTGAGCGAATCAGCACAAACCTTTGATCAGCTGGCTAACCAGCTTGGAGGCTTCCACCCAGATGCCGTGGCAAGCTGGGGCTTTATAAAAAGCCCGCTGACACTATCGCACTGGACCATGAACGTCGTAGAAATACTGCTTATAACCGGGGCCTTGTGGGGCTTGGTTCACGCCGTTTCACGCTTTAAGCAAGGCCATGTTGTCTATCTGGCGTTCTGGCTTGCGTCAGTAGTGTTCATGCTAGCGCTGGAGATACCGGTGTATTTCCCTGAAAAACTCGGCGGCACTGAGACCAGTTTATTCTTTATACACAACGAATTTACGGTGCAGTTCTTTTTTGGCAGGGCGCCACTATATATTTTGGCACTGTACCCCGCAGTGATGTATTCGAGTTTCGTATTGGTCAAGCAAGCGGGTTTGTTTGAAGGGCGTTTTGGTGCGCTGTCAGGCGCGATTGCGGTTGGGTTAGTGCACCATGTTTTTTATGAAGTGTTTGATCATTATGGTCCTCAGTACGGTTGGTGGCTGTGGAATTATCCTAATTTTAACGGTTCGCTGGCGTCGGTTCCGGTCTCCAGTATGGTGAGCTTCGCCTTCATTGGCCCAATAGCATTGACCTTGGCGACTCGACTGTTAGTGACGACTGACCGCTTTGAAGAGAATGTTAGGCTTGTGTCGATCAGTTCTCGCATCCAGTTTGGAGCACGAGCGGTTGCCGCCGGGTTGTTAACGCCGGTGTTCTTCGTTTTGCTAACCGCGGAGACCTGGTATGACCTATTAGCTATCGAATTAACCGTCCAGCGGGAGGCCTACACCGCCATTGCGCTACTGGGCTCGGCGTTAACGCTCACCGTGCTGAAGTTCTCTCGGACAACTGAATTCTCGAATTCGGCGCTGTTGACCTTTTCTAAAGCCTACTTGTTGCTATTTCTTGCTGTATTTCTAGGGCTCTGGTTGTATGCATTGCCGGACTACCTGGCCGCCGTTGATGGGGTGACGTCCTCGGGGTCGCGCACAGGCTCATTGCCCTATGCTTTGGGGTGTATTGTCCTGGGGATCTTTTTCCTACTGAGAGCCCGGCGGCCCAAGCCTCTGAGGTAAAGATGCTAATCCCTGGAAATCCGAACACGGATGGCTCGATATCTGGGGATGAAGACACCAACGCGGATGCCATTAGTAAGCTTTAGTTAGCGGCGTACGCCCCCCGCAGACGGTTACTGTAGGGGTCACAGTAGGTGTCTCGCGGTGCTATGGACTATTGCGTGCCCAGTGCTTGACGAATCTCCAGAGCAAGTTCGTCATCGGGTCTAAGCGAGCGCTGAGTCGTTATCTCCAGTCGTTTTAGGATCCCGGTAAATTCAAACGGTGTTGGGTAGGCGTCACTCACTCCCGTCGGGTTACTACCAATATCCATACCAATCGAACTGATCATGGCGGGAATGTCTTTGATGATACCTTCGCCAACCAGACAGTCATTGATGGTCAGTTTAACGCTTGCTGGTCCCCGAGAGACTCGCGCTTGGTCCACGCCCAAGACGACCTCGCCATGGGGTATGGGCACATTGGAGCGAAACACACTATGTTCAGTAAAGGCATTGTGATCGTAAATAAGGTGTCCATCTTTCACGTAAATGGTTAAGCCGTTATTAAAGGTGCCAATGGCCAGAATCACGCCCTCGGTATTGGGTTTGATAATAGCCTGGGCACGAAGCTGCCAGGAGCGAGCCCCAAGCGGTGGCGTACTGTCTGTAGGAATACGATCGAGGGGTGGGAAGTAGACGAAGTGCTCTCTTGCTCTAGGGGTGCCAGGCTGCGGTCGGCCGGCGAAGAGGCCGGTATTTTGATTGGTTTCGATCGGTAATACGCCGTAGCGTTCGGCTTCCTGCCAGAACAACTCGATCATTTCCTTAAGTTTTTCAGGTTGCGCCGCGGCCAGGTCGTGACACTCGGAAAAATCCTCGTCGAGATGGTACAGTTCCCATTCATCATCGTCCAGAGTATTACGGGCTCGGTGATAGGTGACAGCCTTCCAGCCGGAGGCCCAAATACCCCGGTGCCCAAACATTTCAAAATACTGTGTTTTCTTCCTGGTGGGTGTCGCGTCGATATCAGCGGCCTCCTGTGCCAGGGTGTACAGCATAGAGGTCCCCTCGATGGGTTGCTGGGGTTCACCTTTGATTTGCTCAGGTAACTCGTACTGACAGATATCAAGAATCGTCGGCATAATGTCTGTAATGTGGTGAAATTGCTGACGGATATGGCCGTTTGCGGCTGCGCTGATGCCAGCAGGCCAGGAAATGATGAGAGGATCACGGACGCCACCACCGTGGGTATTTTGTTTGTATCGTTTTGCCGGTGTGTTGCCGACTTGGGCCCAACCCCAGGGGTAGTTAGAAAAGCTTCGCCGGGTGCCGATATCATCAAGGCGCGCCGTGACCGAATCCATTTTTTCATCCAGACCATTAAAGTGCCTGAATTCGTCTAATACACCGGTCTCATTGCCCTCTTGCGATGCGCCATTATCACTGGTTGCAAAAATGAGGGTGTTGTCGGTCAGCGCAAGATCATCAAGAAAGTCCAGCAACCGGCCTACTTGTGCATCGGTGTGATCGAGGAATGCCGCGAATGCCTCCTGTAAGCGGATAGCAAAGGCTTTTTCGGTCTCATCAAGGTCTTGCCACGGTCTGACCCCTGGGTTACGGGGCGCCAAGGCGGTACCCTGGGGTATAATGCCTTGCCTTATCTGTTCAGCATGGATCCTTTGCCGCCAGACATCCCAGCCTTCATCAAATTGACCACGGTATTTTGACAGATAGGCATCGGGGGCTTGATGGGGGGCATGGGTTGCCCCAAAGGGCAGGTAGAGATAAAAAGGACGCTCCGGCACCAGGGAAGTTTGGTTACGGACCATTTTGATTGCCTGATCGACCAGATCTTCGGAGAGATGATAGCCTGCCTCCGGAGTGGAGGGTGGCTCGACCAGGTGATTATCAGCGTATAACTCCGGATGGAAATGGTCAGTCTCGCCTTGCATGAAACCATAAAAGCGGTCGAAGCCCCGCTGTAGCGGCCAATCACCAAATGGGCCTGCCGCAGAGGCTTCTCTCATGGGCGCCAGGTGCCATTTGCCGACACAAAAGGTTGCCCAGCCTTTCTGCTGTAGCACTTCAGCTGTGGTAGCCGCAGAGGCCGCAATTCGGCCGCGCATGTTAGGGTATCCGGTGTCAAAATTGGACACTGCACGCATGCCCACAGAGTGATGGTTACGCCCGGTTAACAGGCATGCACGGGATGGCGAGCAAAGGGCAGTGGTATGGAAATTGTTGTAGCGAATTCCTTTATTGGCAAGGCGGTCGAAGTTTGGGGTGTCTATCGGGGAACCGTAGCAACCCAGGTGCGCAAAGCCGGTGTCATCGAGCAGGATGGTAATAATATTAGGCAGACCAGCGGGAGGCAGGTTCGGCTCCGGCCACCAGGGCTTTGAATGAGTGGTCTCCCTGGCAATCACGCCTTGAAATTTCTCTGTCATGACGTATTTCTCTTTGTCAGGTTCTCTTTGTATTAGGCGTTTAGCGGGCGCTGCGCCCTCGCAGTATCTGACTCAAGGTGGATTGAGATAAAACAGTACCATCTTGTGCTAGCGTATCCGCCAATTGATCATCCGTGGTAAAGAGGTTAAAGAGCACCAGAGCCCCTTCGGGTCCACCCATTTCCATATGCACATCACCCGGGCCTTTGGCGGCATAGTCGCCCGCTTTCCTGATGCGTCGGCTTATTTCGGCACCTGTCTCCAGATTGATGTCTATCACATGGAGTTCGCCCGAAAGCACGGTGGAGGTGATGTAGCCAGTATGTTTATGGAAGTGGCAGTAAGCATTGGGTGCCCAACGATACAAAAGGTCAACATGACCGTCGTCTCTTGCTGAAAGCAATGCGGCAGCGTAATCGATAGGGTAGTCAAATTTGTCGCTACCGGTGAAATGCTTCCACCTCAGGTTATCATTTTCGAGCAGATTCATGGGGCACACTCTTTTTTGACTTAGTGATAGGTGAATAGACCATAGTTTACGAAGCCGGGTCAACTAAGGCTTTTGTAATCTTCGCTCAAATGCAGGGCATTGTGACATTGCCTGAGCTGCCAAAGTTTTTATTGAATGAGATTGAGTGAGCAGACCCAATTGGGTTTTGCTTTTACACTGACATGTCATCAGTGGTTAGTCGTAACCCTCAAAACTGAATTTTTGACCGGCGATGCTGGCTTCGTACATCAAGCCTCCTTTTGCGATTGTAAAAACGGCGACTCCATTACTATAAGCCGTTTCCACAGCGACGCCTTGTTTAATCAAGACGGCACTGGCTTGAGCACCGAACTCAAAATTACCTTCCGTGAATCTGTTTGTGTCTCGTTTCCCTTTGAAAAAAATAATTTCACTGAAGGCTTGGCCGCCTAGCTGGAATCCGATGGAGAATTGTTTGAGTGATGTGGCGCCGATTGCTTTACCATTTTGAAACACTTCGCCCTTACCGCCAGCCCCACCAATGCCAATGCCGCCCTTTGCAATGTTTGCAAATACTGCGTAACCATCGGCTTCCTCAAAGTAAGCCTCGAGTTCTGGGATTTCCCTGAATTTTTCCAGTGCGATCATGGTTTTTTTGCTGGCTCCAGTCTGCGGGTCCCGATTTTTTTTGTCTGGTTCCCAGGCCGCTGAGGCTTCCAGGGTTAGCAGATTTACTGCCAGCAGAAGGGTGATGAGTTTGGTCATGGAGATTGTTTCGCTTAAATGTACTTAAAGGAATGTTACCACTAAAAAGTGGAGGCATGTTTTTTGTCAGGCTCTTTTCAAGAGTATAGGCTTTGTTACCTACTGGCTTAAATGGGGGTTACACTGCGCCAATTCAAGCTTAAAATGTGAGCTTGACCTGCTAAGTTTGCTCGTATGTCTATCCGCTATTCTTTTGCAATTGGCGTAGTAAACGATCAAAACGATCGCCGGCTAATGAAACATTGTCTAATAGATTATCATCCAGTTCATCTGCCATTGATGCATCAGCTTCCAATCCCGCGCTCCCATAACCAAGATGACTGACGGTGCTGCGTAGGCGATCAGCCAGGAAAATGGCCAGTGCTTTGTAGAATCTTCCGGCAAAACCCGCTTCCATCTCCAGCCGTTCTTCGATTGTGGCTCTTGGCAACTCCAAGACATGGGTGTCTGTCAGCGCTATAACCGTTGCATAGGGTGGGGTAGAATCGACAAAAGAGATTTCGCCTAGGATCTCTCCCGCTCCTAGCTCAGCAATCTCGCCAAGATCTTTTACGTTCACACTTATCTTGCCATCCAAAACAATAAATAATGATTCAACCTGTGTGCCCGCGGTGATGATAATTTCACCCGTTGCTAGACTTCGGCGCTTACCTGAGTTAGCCATCCATTCCACGTCGCCATCGTCAAGTTGACTTAAGATATACAGAGCCTTACGCATAACCTGTTCCTTTTTTCACTTGCCTTTAACCTTTATGGCTCCACCTATAACAACTGCCGCTTAGCCAGCTGTTTGAACAAACCATCTGCCGCCATAAGTTCTTCAAAACTACCTGATTCAGCTACCTTGCCGTTATCGATTACAAATATACGGTCTGCATTACGTATAGTGAACAATCGGTGGGCGATGACAATTCTAGTGATGTTTATTTGGCTAATGCTGTCCGAAACCACGGCTTGAGTGCGGTTATCCAGGGCTGAAGTGGCTTCATCCAGCAGTAGAATTTGGGGTTGGCGCACCAACGCCCGGGCAATCATGATACGTTGTCTTTGACCACCGGAGAGTGTGGATGCTCCATCGGTAACCACCGTATACATCCCCATTGGCATCGCCTCTATGTCCTCAGCTAATCCAACCAGGCGTGCTGCTCGCCAAGCGTCATCGACACTGGCTGAGGTATTTCCTGCAATGGTTTCAAATAGACTGCCAGCATTTGGACTACTGTGTTGTAATACGACTCCTATCTTGCGGCGCAATGATTCCTGGTCCAGGCTGCTTAGGGCCCTGCCGTCATAGAAAATCTCGCCTGACTGAGCCTGCTCAAAACCCAGCATCAATCTGAATAGGGTGGATTTCCCGCTACCAGATGAGCCTACCAATGCGACGAATTCGCCCTGTTTGATGTGTAGGTTGAGCCCCGTCAGTACATCAGGGCTATCTTCCTGGTAGCGAAACGTGACTTCGCTGAGTTCTATATCGCCGTCCAGGTGTTCTACCCGGTTACCTTCATTGCCAGACTCTGGTATCGCATCAATTATAGGTCTGCTGCGTTCGTACAGAGGAATAATAATGAGTGAGGAGCTTATGCTTAGCGCCAGGTTGGTAAGGGAGCCGAAGAGTTGCCCAAATGCCGCGTGAAAAGCGAGAAAGGCACCTGGCGATAATGCGTTAATAGTTTGTGGGTCAAATACCTGCACTAATTTAATGGCACCGGCAAAAATGATGATATTTGCCAGTACAGGAAAACCAGCATGGAATATCTGTTGGCGATTCTCCCATTTTGCGCCATAGATAAACTGTTGCTTTTGTTCAGCGTATCGTCTGATCCAGGCTGCAAGCCCCCGCTGTTGTGCATTGGCCGTCCGTAATTTGCTTACACCTATGATTAATTGCAGAACCAGCCCTTCCACGCGACCACGCAAGCGTATGCGGTTACGATCATGCCGCAGCTGAAGCAAGCTAAAAGCGACGGTTGTAAAGACGGCCACGATAATCAGAGCAATCGCTAACAAAGCCAGGCTAGCGCTGTAATAAAATAGCAGCACCAGACTAAACACGGAAAATATTGCGCCAAGCATTGAGCTAATTAATACCCCGGAAAGGATGCCTCGAATGGCATTAAACCCCAGTGCTCTATCAGCTAAATCACCCGTGTTGTAGGCTTTAAAAAAACGCGTAGGCAATCTAAGTAAGCGATCAAATATGGCGGATTGGAGTGTCCAGTCCATGCGACCATTGATGCGTAGTAAGGCCAGTGCACGAACCAGGGTAAAGCTCGCAGTACCTAATGCGGCCATTGCCAGTGCAAACACAATTTGGTTCAACTGAGAAAACGCAGCATTAGGAATAATGTAGTCAAAAATAAGCCCTGTGGCGACGGGTGTCACCGCAGCAATGAGCCCAAGCAGCATACCGGCCAGCAAAAGTCGGTGTAGATCTCGCCATATACCATTTAGAGCAAAATCAAAAAGGGTCCATAATCCAATAGGTTGGTCGGGCAGCGGCCGGTAAAGCACCAGACCAATGGGATCGAAAGAATCAGACTTTCGCTTGTCTAGATTTTCGGGTGATGAATCCTGTGTGCCGGAGTGGTAGGTGTAGCCACCAGCCTGGTTAGGAATTAAGGCGCAGGTCGTGCCATCCTCTTCAAATACAATTAGTGGGCCGCCATCTTTCTTGTACCAATCATCTCTTAAGATTACCTGTCGGCTGCGGATACCTAGGCGCTCAAATATAATTTCCATGGTTTTTAGCGGAGCAGCTGGGATGATGTGCGTTTCATCTGCTTTGTCCCAGCATGAACGGTCAATTCCCAAATGTTGGGCCATTAGGCGCGCGATACCGAGTTCAGGCGCCATTACTTCACCAGGAGGAGTTTGCTCAAAAGGCGTCTGCTTGTTAGTGCTTATCACGGTTCGTAATTGTTGGAAAGCATTAATAACGGCGTTAGTCTCGAGTGCCGCGCTACGTTCTTTTACTTTCCGCGATTGCAATTCCCATTCTTGGTGTTGCACTACTAAACGTTCAGCCGCTTCTTGGTGAAAACGTTTCAAAACGTCTGGCAACTGTCCATTATCTAACAGTTCGATGGTACTGAGGCTGTTGATTTGAGCGTCACCTGGGCTCTCTACCCAGGTCCGCGGCGTGATGGGTATGGCCTGGGATTGTTTGCGACCTTGGTAAAGTAACTGTCCTGAATCAGCCTGAACCCAGACGGGTGACTGTGAAGCACCATAGAGACGGCTTCCTGCTTTTACAGCGGTTTGTCCACTATCTGGTGCTACCTGCTCTGGCCATAGTGATGTTGGTCCAGCCAATGACTCAGAGAGAGCTAATATCCATGGATCAATATGCGCTACCGCTTGAGAAGGGGGAAGAGACAGTAGAGATTCAATGACGGCGGGGCGTACCTCGGCATTGATGCCGCCTACGGCCACGAGCCCCCAGACGGTGTCGGGCAAACCGAGCAGAATTCCCCCTTCGGGAACTTGGAACAGGTAATGACGGCGCCCGGCAGGTTGTCCTTGCTGGAGTGGTGTCAGAAAGATATCCACCGGTCCATCCGATACAACCCAGCAATTAGTTTCGCCAATCAAAACCAGGGGGGTAGATGAGGATATTGATATAGGCGTAGCAGTACCTAGTGAATCTGTACTTGTTTGCTGGCTCATTGGGCAGTAATCAAACGAGCATACTCACCGTTTGCCTGCATTAGTGATTCATGGTTTCCGCGTTCAACGGTTGCGCCTTCTTTTAAAATGATGATCTCGTCGCAATCGCGAATGGTGCTCAAGCGATGGGCAATAATGATGCAGGCACAGCCCCGGCGTCGAATATTAGTATCAATAAATTGTTCGGTTACGGGGTCTAATGCAGCAGTTGCTTCATCGAGTATCAAGATCGCGGGATTGCTGACAAGTGCTCGGGCAATTTCCAGGCGTTGTCGTTGGCCACCGCTGAAATTATTGCCTCCTTCATCAACTGAGGCATCATAACGATCTGTTCGGGCAGCGATCTCCTGGTGGATTTCTGCATCTTTGAGCGCAGCAGTAATCACCTGGTCCGGTATGCTTTCATCCCAAAGTGTGAGGTTGCTGCGGATGGTGCCTTCAAAAAGAAATACATCCTGGTCCACATAGGACATAGTCTTGGCCAGCACCTGGGGTGGTATGTCCCGCAGTAGATGGCCGTCATAGAAAATTTCGCCCGAGCCAGGCTCTTGTAAGCCAGCAATCAGCCTTCCGATTGTGCTCTTCCCGCTACCAGACCCACCAACCAGTGCGATACGCCGCCCGGGTTCCAATTTAAGGGAAAAATCTTTAATCAAGGGCGGATCCATGGGGTTGTAGCCAAAGTTCACATTGCGTAACTCTATCGCCCCTTCGAGTGCAGTTGGCCACCCTGGGTCTTCGCCTGGCGCTTCAGGAGATGGATAGCGGAATACGTCCGCTACCCGAGTCATCTCCGCCTTGATTAACTGCAGTTGTGCTCCCAGGTCCATCAGGCCGTTGATGGGGGCACTAAAACTTCCAAGGAGGGTCTGGAAGGCGACAAGTCCGCCCATGGTCAATTGCCCGTCCATCACCTTGGTTCCGCCGATGCCTAGTATTGCGATCGTGGTTAGGCCTGTCAGCAGTGCTGGCAGGACACTTAGTATGATTGACCAGGTGCCTAAAGCCTGTTGTGCCAGCAATGCATTGGCTTGGTATCCCGCCCAGCGTTGGAAGATATCACCACTGCCATTGGTTTTAAGGGTGTCAATACTGGAAATGGCGCCAACTGTGGTAGAGCTGAGCTTGGCCTGCTCGGTTAGCAGGTTGCGGTTCAGGTCCTCACGCCGCCTGCTGACCATTCGCAGTACGAAAATATTAATAATCGACATGCTGATGCCGATAGTGGCCAACAGTAAATCATAAGTCATCATGACAGCAGCATAAAAGAACACCGCCAAAAGATTGAACAGATTGCCGGCAAGCTCACCAGACAGCAGGTTGGCAATCTGGTTAGCAGCGGCTACCCGGCTCGCTAAATCGCCAGCATGCCGCTGAGTGAAAAAGTTGGCCGGTAGGTTCAGCAGTCTTTCAAAATAGCGGCTGGATATAGTAACGGCGAGCTTACTCTCAAGACGTAGCAGATAGCCTTGTTGAAGGGCAATGAGGGTTGTTCGCATCAGAGCAGCCAGAAACAGCCCAATACAGACAGGGAGCAACCAATCCTCCAGCCCGGCCATCAGAACATCGTCAATAAAGACCTTGGATAAAGCGGGAATAACCAGTCCCGGCACAATTAACATGATTGTAGCTAAGGTAACAAAGGCTAGGCCGAGCTTTGAGTGATGAAGGTGTTGCAGCAGATCCTTGACCCATCCAGGGCGCGTAGTTGTTTTAAATTCCTCAGTGGGTTCGAAGACCAAAACCACGCCAGTAAAACTCTCGTTCAGCTCCTCTTTAGATAGGGATCTTGGGCCAGAGGCCGGATCATTGATCCAGGCTCGGTCACCTTTGAAACCTTCAAAAACCACATAATGGTTAAAGTTCCAGTGAATAATAGAAGGTGTGGGTAGGCTCTCCAGTTCAGTTGGCTCCTTCCTGAAGCCCCTGGCTGACATCCCTAAATGGCGTGCTGCTTTGAGTAGGTTATTTGCTTTGCTGCCATCTCTTGAGACCCCGCAGAGGATCCTTAGCCTTTCCAGTGGAACCCAGCAGCCATAGTATGCCAGCACCATGGCCAGGCCAGCTGCACCGCACTCTACAGCTTCCATTTGCTGTATGGTGGGGACGGCTTTTCTCACTAATTCATACCCGCACTGTTCTTAAACAGGGGGATGACCATTTCCGCTGGGCGCTGTTCCTTAATAACAATTTGCGCTTGCACTGTGCTACCGCTCGAGATGTTGACTTGAGGGCCTTTTCCCGAAGTCCAGCGGTAACCACTCGGGGTTTGATCATCCTTGACCAGGTCGACTCGCACTTCATAAGGCGCGCCTTCCCTGAAATAGCGCTCAACCAGCGCCTGGTTTTGTAGTTTTGCTTCCAGTCCCTCACGGCTTATTGGAAAATCAGAGATCCAACTTGCCCTCCCGATGAGGGCGCCATACTCCTCCTTACGGAAGGCTGCAGGCTCAATACGCACGTCCATATCCGGGACCACTTTTTTACCATGTGCCGTCGATATAAAGAGCAGCGCCTCCAAACCTTCTCCTGCACCTTCGATGCTTAGTACGGCCTGCCCTTGGCTAACAACATGGCCCTCCGCTAATTTGATCTCAGTGACCCTGCCATCTATGGGCGCAATCACGGTTGTTTCCTGCTCTAACTGACGCTCCGTCTCTCGTTGGCTTCGTTGCGCTTCAGTCAGGCTTTGCTCGACTCGACGGAGGGATTCCTCCTGCTGGGTGATCAAGTCCAGTTCATTGGCATCCAGCTCGAGAATATCGTTACTGGAATCCGCAATCTGTTGCCGTACCGTCGCTGCTTCCGTCCGTGCTTCTTCCAATTGTACCTTTGGTATAAAGCCCTTGTCAGCGGACTGCTCCATCAGCACCAATCTGGAGTCAAGGTTTCCCAGGCGCTCTTTGCCGGCAGCGATGCTCAGCCTGAGCGCAGCCTTTCGCTCCTTGAAATTATCTACTTTTAATTGTCGCTCACGTTGATAGCTTTGCTGCAACACTTCCAGCTCTCGGTTTCGTTCCGCCACCAGCTCGCGGGTACTGGTCAAACGCTGCTCAATCAGTGCCTGGTGGATATTGGCGACGATATCTCCTTTCTTAACCTGGCTGTTCAGTGCAACGGTGATGTCGCTAAGCACGCCCGAGGCAGGGGTCATGGCATCGGCCACCTGGCTATCGCGATTAATCAGGATTCCCTGAGCCTGTACTTGGGTAGGAATTGCGCCGTACCAGGCCCATGCCATCATTGCTGCGATCAGCATACCCAGGGTCCCGAGCAGGATCCAGCCCCGCCCGTCGGTCACAGCGACCATCCGATCCAGTTGCTCTGGTGAAGAGATACGGTCCAGGGCTGCTTGCCGAAAGATTTTGCTTTTATCCGGCATAGCGACACAGCTCTGATATAACTAAAATTTTCTGGCCCTGCTGTGAGATATCCATGTCGCGTATAATAGCGCTAAATATGGCTGAAGCTAAAGTGCCTGGCATTTGCTAATGGAATTGGCGTTTTTCCCTTGGTCTCAGGATGATTCGTGGTAGAAGTGGCATATTGTTTTTTGCTTGATCACATAGAATCAGGCGCTATCAGTGGCGGTACTTTTAATTTGCGATAAGCGATGGCTTGACTTTTCATGTGTGAAGTTCCTGAAAATTCAAATCAATAAACATTGTCAATGAGATATCCACTTGAAATTAGGGAGTCTTTCACCCAGCTTTCACGGTCGCCATGAAGCAGCGTTAATCCAACACCAGCATTCCCGACAAAAAGACCAGGCGGGCCTAATTTATGAGATTTCAGGTCGCGCAAGTACAATTCTTTGCCATTGTTCACCTCTTCAGTCCATGCTTCCAGTTCCTTGTTGGAGGCATCAACCAAAATTTTATCGTTCAGTGATCGACCCGCAGCGGCTAGCGCCATGGTCCAGCCGGGAACCCCGCAACAGATCTGATCCCGAACAGGTGTATAGTTAAGGGCGGCTTCTCGCGCCAGACCTAGCCATGATTTGTATCCGTTAATATTCTCCAGTCCGGCCTTTTTCATCACAGCTGCCGCTATCAAAGCACCCGCTGCTCCACCGCACCAGCTACGAGAAGGGATTTCTGCTTGTTCTAATTGGGTTAACTCTATATCGAGCCATTCATCTTTTTTGCTTAGGTTATTTAGCTGAAATTGGATCGCTTTCTCAATGGCTGTTTTTATACCGGGATTATTTGTGTGCGTTTCTGAAATAGCTAAGGCACAGATCATACCGGTCGCACCGTGAGCAAAACCTGATACAGGCGTTTCAAATACGTCCCAGCCACCACAGGGCTTCTGATGATCAATTAGCAGGCGACTGACCAGATTCCAGAATCGCAGCAAGGTCGGATGCTCAGGTGATATTGATTGATGGTTTGACCACGCCTGTACGCCTCCAGCCAGTCCGGATAGACCAGTCATGATGTCTAATCCACCATACTGGTTTATAGGTCCAGTTTCGATGGCGGTAACAATTGAGTCGAGAGTTGTAAGCGTTGCATTGACAAATTCAGGCTTGACTTTTGCATCATCAGCCAGCAGTAGTAAGGCAAGGAATCTACCCCCTGCGCCGCCATTAAAACCGAGATGATTTGGAAGTGAAAAAGTGTGCTTGTTGGACTTAATGAAGAAAGATTCATTGTCGAGTCTTATTTGGTTCTCAATCTCCTTACTGTCAACCGAGTGGTTCCTAACCAACCCTTTTTGTCGGCAAAGCCTTAAGAAGGTGGCGATGCCAAGAGACCCATCATAAAGACTGGAGGGATAGGTAAATGCCAGGCGATCCCTTGCTTCATCAAAGGTGAAAAACAGCCATTTCCAAGTGTTATTAAAAACGGCTAGATCCAATAATTCATTGGCTATGCCGCGCGGCGTGATGGTCGCTATAGGGCGCTCTCTTTTAGGAAATAATTTTAAAATTGAATCAATCAGTTTGATTTGACGATCAGCATCGCCCGCTTGTCGTGAACGCAGTCTTTGCTTGCTGTTTTTTATGACCTGGCTGTGCAGGCCCGATTTTAGCCTGCCATGACCATATAGGTTAATGGTTGACTCACCAATATGGGTATCAAAGTAGGGAACCCATCCGTTCTTTATTTGCAGCAACTCAGATTCGCAGAGGAGCACTCGTGATCGATTGATTTTTCCTGATTCTAAGCTGATGGAAAACAGGTTTTCGTGGATTGAAGCTAAATAACGGGAAGAAGATAGGGCTGAAGGTGATAAGGTGCTGCGCATCAATTTTGAGTAAATGGAGGTTGACCGAAAAACGATACGCTTGCTTGGTCTTAATTTCTCTATTTTATCCAACTCCCTTAATACTGAATCCTTTAATTTTGGGTGGTAATAAATACGTCTAAGCTCGGAGAGATAAAGAGTGACTGGGTTGATTTCTTCTTTAGGAAGCGAATGCAATAACGTGGTTATGTACGGTGGCAGAAAGTGACACAATCCGGATACGAGTATGGAATCCTCATTTTCGTGCTTATTCGCTGGGTTGCCTGCTTCGTGAAACAGTGTTTCGCCGTCAATTAATAAAGGGACATCGCCTGTGACCAGGAGATTTTCTTCATGGCAGTCAGCTGCTCCACATATATCCAGTAGGACTGAGACCAAGGCGAGGCGGCTGATCAAATCAGTTATTTTGCCAGGATCACAAATCTCCTCGCTGTCGACGAATGCTTGATACCCCCAATCACCACAATCTAGCGACGCTGGCATTAAGCTGAATTCTGGAACCTGACAACTTTGACAGGCCTTGAGCGCTAACATAGAAAAGGCTTCTTCTAGTGCTAGTGGTCTTGGTTTGTAGAATAGTTTATAACCGTTATCAAACACTAACATTGACGTTGACTGGCTATTAAGGTGTCTATCACCGTATCCAAGTTCGACTCTATCTAAGTCTTCGATGTCGATCTTAAATTTTCTTGTTATTGATTCACTATTCTTGGATATTCTGCGGCAGAGTTCTCCGTAATTTCCTTCACAATTGTGACTCCATGTGTTTATTGCCGCCGCTAGTCCCGGATGATTTCGTGTTATGTTGATAATATCTGATGGTATAAACCCGTTGAGTGTTGATGGATTACTTTTTACTAATGTGTTTTTGAACGCTCTGAGTTTTATCTCCCCTTTAAATATTAGTTGATATATTTTAATCAACTGCAAGCAGGCATCCTTCTGAAAATCCGCATAAAATTTATCAAAAATAATGATTTCACGTTTAGTTAACCCGTTACGTATATGGTTTAAAAGTGGGGCTACGATCAGTTTGGATTCTTCGATATCGCCAGAAAACAGGTTTGAGGTTTTATAATAGTTCAGCCAGCCTAGACCAAATAGTAACCAATATTTTCTGGCTTTAAGCTTATTAGTGGCCGGCTTTAAGTTAGGTCGTTTAATTTTCAATACATCGGATGGTAGATTTCCTAGGATCAGCAATCGCTGCCAGTAAGCGCTTGGCAGGTCACTTTTACCCATAAGTTTAGACGCTCGCTTTCCCAGCACATGGATTGATCTAGGCATTAGCTTCAATAGCGCCCATTCTGTAATGACTGGCAGGTAGGGTATGGTCATTAGTCGACTAAGCCAGAAACGTCGTTGCATTCTTAATTTTGAATGCAAGGTTGATTTCTTGCTGTTGTCGGCAAAAATTTCGATCCAGGCTTTATATAATTGTCTGCGGTCCATTTCCATTTTCTTGTCCAGGGAATAAACAATAGGGTGGCATTTAAAGGTCTTGACTTTTTCTGGTTTTTAAACTAAACAAAACAGTAACACTATACCTCTATTGGACCTATATTATGACAATTGAAAAGCTTAGAGAACGGGCGGCTAATGATCCAGGATTGACTCGAAAACTGAATAATGCTGAGACCTTTGAAAATCTGGTTTTTATCGCAGATCAAGTCGGTATAGACATAAATCAGGATGACTTTGGATCACAAAACGAAGAGCTATCAGAGGAAGAGTTAAGTGATGTGTCAGGCGGTGTGCGATCACTCAGCGGATATGGTATGAAAAAATTCATGGCGTCAGATGGGGCCCATTCATGCGATACAAAGGATGGTAACACCTGCTGTAATAATTGTGGGGCGCATTCATGTGATACAGGTTCGTGCAAAGAATGCAATAGTTGTGGGACTTCTAGTGGTACTAAACTCACATTTTTCTAGTGTGGCGCCAAGCCTGTACACAAATATCACCGGTTCATTTTTGATGTGAAGATCTTGGTTTTTTGTTGTCGGCGGTTTGTTTTATAAGTCCATTAACTTAGTGTTGATTGTGGCTTGTTTAGCTGAGCCGGATACCAATCAATCATCGGAGCTATAGCTCCTGACCGGGGGTAGCTGGGCCCCTGATAAGTCATCAGGGACCTGGCTCTCAAGTCTTACTTTGTGCGTCAGGGAGCCGATGCCTTCGATGCTGGCAGAGATCGTTTCTCCGTCAACGAGGTAACCTGAACCGGTTGCCCGCTGGACCCGCCCAGCCCCGGTTCCGCCAGATGTCCCACTTTGTAGCACATCCCCCGGGAATACCGTCAAAAGCGACGAAGCATACTCGATTAATTCGGGTATGTTATGGATCATGTCCCCTGCCCGGGCATCCTGAACCGTGACCCCATCGATAACCAGTGTTTGGTGCAAGCGCTTCATTGGATCGCCATAGAATTCTTTTGGTACGATCCAGGGCCCTTGTGGCGCGAAGGTGTCGTGGCCCTTACCAACAAACCAATCGATACCCGCGTTGAAGCCGCCAGGAGGTCGGCCACCCCGGTCGGAAATATCCATGGCAACCATGTACCCAAACACATGATCATAGGCACGGCTCGCCGAGATATACTTACCACTGCGGCCGAACACGATGGCCAATTCGACTTCCCATTCGATGCGATCACGGCCGAAGGGCATGATGATGTCGTCACCGTCGCCGATGACGGCACCACGAGTCGGTTTGAGGAAAAGATAGGGGACACCCCTGTTTTCCTGGCGGTCTTTGGTGCGCGCCGCTAGTTCGGCAGCACTGCAACCCTCGCACGCATGCGTGTAGAAGTTAACCGCTGCGTTCATGATTTTGCTCGGGTATTGAATGGGCGCAAGAATGTCTACGGAATCGAGTTGATGCACATAGTGCGGGTGATGACCCCGGCTCAGTAAATCTTCCTTCACCAGCCAGTTTACAATTTCGTAGACCCTGAATTTCAAACCAGATTCATATTGAGAAATGAGCCCAAGCATATCCTCCGGCATGTTGGTTTGGCTGTATTTCGGCAGTAACTCTATGGCCTGATTCGCTGCCGCCAGATCAACAATCAGTTGATCGTTACGCAAAACCAGACCTACCGTTGGTCTATGATCAATCGCAAAAGTCCCGACTTTGAATGGCTCAACCGATGTCAGGTCTTGAGCAAATAGAGCCGGGCTAAAGGTAAGCATCCAAATATCAATCAGGGCCAAAACGACTAGACTTTTAGACATCCTTTTTTCTCCAATAGAGGGTGCTGATTTAGTTCGCGAGTCTGCTTCCTGTTGGGTATCTGCCAAGCGCTCCAGGAGGCCCAGACTGCCTTTCTGCAACAAATAAGGTTTTTTGCTTGATTCTAATTTGTTGATCCATTCATTGAAACATTTCTCTTGACCCTTCGCACCAATCATTGGCGCGTGGAGACTCGATCCAAGCCAAGTTTCAGTGCTGGATCAGTCGGTGTAAACTCATGCAGGCACTCTCTTCGCAGACTTCTCATAGACCACGAACGGCTTTATGCCATCGTGAATCTCTTCCAACAAGGGGCGAACCTGCCTGTCGTTGCCCCGCCATTACTTAGCAGTTGAAAACGGCTCAAAACATTAGAGGGCATGTATACAGGGGAGGGTGCTCTAACCACTGGCGATGCCTTTCTATTTATGTTTTCTACATGCTAATCTCTTTAAACCGTAATCCGATTCCGGAGGCCAGATGGCTGCTTATTTTTTAGCAAACTTGAAAGTAACTAATGTGGAAGAGTTCAGCAAGTATCGAGACCTTGTCACTAAGACGATACGCGACCACGGCGGAGAGTACGTCCTTGTCGATATGAGCTCAGTTGCCGTTGAGGGTGACTCTGAGCATCTGTCAGTAGTCTTGAAATTCGAAAATATGGAAGCGCTACAAGGCTGGTATGACTCGGCAGAATACCAAGAGATTCATCCGCTAAGGATTGATAACAGCGAGGGCACTGTTACGTTTGCAAATACGGGAACAGCGAAAAACGATTAAACGAAATCCCGCCTAATCGAGAACCTGGTTGAGTATGGGGTAGGGGAGGATGGGCTTGTAGTTGTCGTGGAGCTGCTATTATTTGGAAAGTGAGTCGGCACACCCCAAGGCATTAGCTATCCGGCCCCGTTTTTTAATGTCAATTCTAACAAGACCCCAGGTATCTATGTTAGTGATTGTGTGAAAGTGCACTTTACGGTGCCTGCCCTGCCCCCGCTAACGAGATTCAGTCTACAACGGGAATCGATAATTTTGCATTCGGAGAACACTGTGCGTTATGGTCTTGAAGTGCTGCTGAGGGCGTTGAAGCGATTTTTTGTAAAACCAGTGACAGCTTCTGTGCAGTAACACTTTAACCTCGACGACTCAGGGTAGTTTTCGATATTCACCTGGCTAGTTGCAATTGAGTAAGAGGAAAGCCTGTGACCACCCCAGCAGCCGAAACCTTAACCTGGCGAGTGCGACTTATGTTCGCTGCGGGACAAATCCCTGAAGGCGTGCAGTCAACGGCTTTCGGGTTTTTTCTGCTGTTTTTCTACAATCAGGTACTAGGCTTATCTGGGTTTCTTGCCAGCCTGGCAATTGTGGTCGCGCTATTGGTTGATGCGGTCAGTGATCCCGTCATTGGATCCTGGTCCGATGGTTTCCGCCATCGTTGGGGCCGCCGGCATCCGTTTATGTATGCGGCTGCTGCACCCTTTGCGATTTGTTTTTACCTTTTGTTTTCACCGCCTGCGGGACTTTCCGAAACGCAGGTGTTTATTTGGTTGGTCGTGTTCTCAGTGCTGACTCGAACGACTCAATCAGTCTATTCAATTCCACATACGTCGCTTACAGCTGAACTTTCTACCGACTATCACGAGCGGACATTGTTGTCCTCCCTTCGATCTCTATTGCAGTCTGTTGGCACTTTGATGGTATTTTTGATCGGGTTACAGATATTTTTCGGCGCGACACCTGAATACCCCAATGGTCAGTTAAACCCTGCAGCCTATCCAAGATTCGCAGGGATGTTCTCTATTGTTATTTTCGTCGGTGTTTTGTTGACAGCCTATGGAACCCATAGCTACATACCGTATTTGCCGCAGGCTAATTCCGATGCCCATCGCTTTAGTTTGCAGCAGGTGATGCGCGAGGCAGGTATGGCTTTCGGATTGCGATCGTTTAAGGCCGTTGTTCTAACTGCTGTCCTTTTTGGTATGACGATGGGTATGGTTTCGGCCTTGTCGATTTATCTGGGCACTCTTTACTTTGAATTCAGTCTGGAACTGATCGGGCTTAGTTTTCCTGCCTCTATTCTGGGCAGTTTTCTTGGTGCAGGACTGGCGACGCCTTTGGGGCGCGTCTTTCAGGAAAAGAAATCCCTGCTGATGGGCGGGCTCATCTGGTATGCGGTCTGGAATACTTTACCTATCATCTTAAGCCTGTTGGGACTCTTCCCGAAACCAGGCGACCCTTTATTGTTTTATCTCGTAATGACCTCCAATGCTATTTGTAGCATGGGTATTGGTGTTCTGACTGTCATGATAGGTTCGATGATCGCTGACATAACAGACCAGCATGAAGAAAAACAGGGCAGCAGAAACGAAGGTATTTATTTTGCTGCTTCATCGTTTGCTGCCAAGGCGATTGGTGGCTTTGGTATTGTAGTCTCCGGGGTTGTAGTCGATCTGGCGGGAATTCAACGCAACGCTACGGTAGAGACGATTAATCCTGAGTCTCTGCGAACCCTCGCCATGGCGATGGGGCCAGGCGTTCTGCTGATGATCGGCGTTACGGTAGTAGCCGCAAGTTTCTATGACCTATCGCGCGCAGAGCACCGCCGAATTCGCGCAGCGATCACCGGTGGAGGCAGCTGACGCAAGGAATCAAGCATGACAAAACGACTCATCAATGCGGGTGTACTCATCACACTTTACCTGGTTTTTCTCGCCTGGTATGACGGCTGGGGCATGAGCCCGATGACGGCTGCCGAATTTGACCAGTATCTCGCGAATGTTCCGCAGAATTCTGAGACGGTTGATTTCCTGGACAGGATGGGGAAGTTGGCTGCCGACGACGACGGCGAAGAAATATTCATGCTGAACCTGAATCGCTACAAGTATGCTGATGATGAACCGAAGGTCGGAGTGCCAGCCGCCTACCGGTCTTATGGTTCCTCCGTGATCGGTATGATATTCAAGAACGGCGGACATCCGATCTACTCCGCTGAGTTCTTCACAAGTCGGCTTATAGAAGATTCTGACGAGGCATACTGGGACGAGGTAATACTGGTGAGATACCGCTCGCGGCGCGATTTCCTTTCCATGGTGACGTCTGATGCCTACCAGGAAATTGCCCGGGACAGGACATCAGGTATAGCCCACGCGGCAGTCTCCCCAACTACCTCTACGATCAACTTGGCTACGCCTCGCCTGTTGGTGCTGATTCTTCTGCTGGTACCGGGATACCTGTTTGATTGTCTACTGAGAAGAAAGGCCGCTTAGAGTCCCAACGACCCCAAGGGATAGCAATGACGTACTACATCACTGATGTGCTGCGAGGCTTGGCTCCCCAATCTACCAAGGACAATCAAGGAGAGCCCGAACCATCGCCCCATTAGTCAAAACCTCCCCGATACGGTAAAAGTACGGTATTGATAATCTTTGTATATCTGGGAGAGGAAGAATGGAAGCACTGCGCGTTAATTTAGATGTTTCGAGCTGGAATGTTGGTACACGAGCACCGGCAATCGGCGCTGTTGTATCGGTTTTTCT
>Ga0206679_10000207_pt1 | contig 46836 bp, 43 predicted proteins | sample M110012015metaG_FD_155464 | JGI IMG/M metagenome (GOLD analysis project Ga0206679, IMG submission 155464) | Ammonia-oxidizing marine archaeal communities from Monterey Bay, California, United States - M1 100m 12015 | ecosystem: Environmental > Aquatic > Marine > Intertidal zone | place: USA...
AACTTTTCTCGATTAAACAACTGGGCGAAACCGCCAGTAGCGACCACCAAAGGGGGCTCATCTGCAAACTCTTCTTCGGTAATTCTGCTAACCAGTTCTCTGACCATGCCTACATTGGACCAGTAAAGACCTGATTGAATACTTTCAACAGTCGTCCTGCCCAGTGCATTTCGTGGCGGGAGAATTTCAACTGAAGGAAGTTGTGCTGTTCTTTCTTCCAACGCTTCCATGGATAACCTGACACCCGGAATAATGTTACCACCCAGAAACTCCTTGTTCCTGGTAATCGCGCATAGTGTCGTTGCGGTTCCGAAATCAGCGACAATGAGGTTGCGCCTGGGAAACATCGTAACCGCTCCCACAGCGTCAGCGATACGATCTGCGCCGACTTCTTTCGGATCCCGGTACTGGATTTTCAACCCCGTCTTGATCCCGGGACGCAAAATCAAAGGATCCAAATCGAAGTATTTCTGGCAACAAGCTCTCAGGGAATAAAGCAGATCCGGTACGACACAACAAATCGCCACCTGGGAAATCAAGTCAGGATCAACGTTGTTCTCCCGTAGCACCGAACGGAAGAACACACCAAACTCGTCTGAAGAGCTCTTGGTTTGTGAAGTTCGCCGAAACTGCACCTGAAGCTTATCATCCTGAAAAATACCACCAAAAACCTGGCTGTTACCGACATCAAGACAAAGCAACATCAGCTGACTACCTCTACATTATCAATCAAACGAACGGGGCCAGCATCTTCACCCATCACTACCGCGCCGAATCGCCGACCACCTTTAGTCACAACATAATCCACCTCAAACCCATTAAGACTCAATTCTTTTTGAATTTCTTCATCACTTAACAGCTTGTTACTCAGCAAGTTATTGAAAAGCGACGACTTGCCGCGATCGCAGCTCGAAAGGTTCAGGTTTCGGGAACTCATTGCCAGACCGTCTGCCTCCCTGATTATTGGGCAGCCAATAATTTCAGTCTCGAGAAACAAGGCCTCTACCATCCCTTTTATCAGAGAGAGCTGTTGAAAATCTTTTTCTCCAAAGTATGCATTCTGGGGTTTCACGAGATTTAACAGCTTCATGACAACGGTCAACACGCCCGTGAAATGCCCAGGTCGATTCGCTCCACAAAGCTCCTTGCTAAACTGCTTTTCGTTAACCTCATAGGCATAATCATCGGGATACAACGAATCATAGGTGGGCATGAACACAGCGGACACGCCCGCGGCCTGCAGCAACTGTTGATCAACACTGATTGAATCCGGATAGTTCGCAAGATCCTTGGGGTTATTAAACTGGGTTGGGTTCACGTAGATACTGGCCATCGTGAGGTCTGTTTCATTAAGACTGCGCTCAACAAGAGAAAGATGTCCTTGGTGAAGTGCACCCATTGTTGGAACGAATCCAACCGAACCCGACACTTCTTTCCTGTAGCCTCGGACCTCTGCAATCGAATTCAAAACCTTCACCCGTAGCTCTCCTCAACCGAAGGGAATGATCCCGCTACTACATCCCCATGATATCTCTGTACCGACGCACCGATTATTTCATGGACATCCGCATACCTTCGCAAAAATTTAGGTGAAAAGTCAGGATTGGTCCCTATAAGATCGTGAAGCACCAGCACTTGTCCATTGGTGTCAGGGCCGGCTCCAATGCCAATGGTCGGAATGCTCAATGATCTAGTGATGCATTCACCTAGATCGTTGGGTACACATTCAAGAACAAGCGAAAAACAGCCCGTTTCTTCCAGCGCTCGGGCAGCCGCGGTGATCTTCTGCACGCCGACTTCGTTCTTTCCCTGCACCCTGTGACCACCAAGGTTGTGAATTGACTGGGGCGTCAACCCAAGATGTCCCATGACAGGAACACCTGCTTCAATGATCTGTCTGATGATGGGAAGCTGGTGGCTAGCGCCTTCGATTTTTACCGCATGAGCGCCAGCTTGCATCAGGCGCTGAACTGAATCCATGGCTACTTTCAATCCTTTCGAACAGGAAAGAAATGGCATGTCAGCGACGATAAACTTATCAGGTGCACCCCTGTTAACCGCCGCAACATGCAATTCCATCATTTCGATAGTGGCATGTATTGTCGAATCAAAACCATGCATTACCACGGCAAGCGAATCTCCGACAAGGAGGCAGTCCACATCTGTACCATTCAGAATCCCGGCTGACCATGCGTCGTAGCAAGTGACCATGGAAAGGCGTGAACCGTTTTGTTTTTTTTGTTTGAATGTATTGACGTTAATCACGACGTCTCCTCAATCGAGGAACGACTTGCAGCCAACAAGAAATGAGATGCCATCGGCTGATGGCGAAAGACTAGTTTCATAGGTACCTGTCCTTTTGGATGGATCAAGTCCGAGCTTAAATGGCGGAAATAGAATTTTGTTTATCAGGTCCCCTATCGCTTAGATTCGAGGCCTGTTGACGCGAATAGTAGGTGAACATTTAGTTTGTGTCCACCCAGGGCAGGGAAATTGACAGTGCCTGGCAATTATGATTTTCTGGCTCGTTTATAGGAACCAAGTATGCTGAAACTACTGATATCTTTGGCCCTCCTGACGTCTTTCCCAATTCACGCCGACCAGTCTGTGAACTGGCTTCGCCAATACCTTGCCATCGACACTGTGAATCCTCCAGGTAATGAGTCCCGGGGAGTCGCCTTTCTGGCAAATATTCTTGAAGAGGCAGATATCTCATTCGAAACGGCCGAATCTGCACCCAACAGGGGAAACATCTGGGCACGTCTCAGGGGCGGTAATGAACCTGCCCTGATTCTCCTGCACCACATTGATGTTGTCCCCGCCGATGCCAAATACTGGGATGTGCCACCGCTATCCGGCGAGATCAGAAACGGCTACATCTATGGTCGTGGCGCTATAGATACCAAGGGCCTGGGCATCGCCCAACTCTCATCGTTTCTCGCGCTGAAAGACAGCGGCCAGAAATTGAACAGGGACGTCATCTTTATGGCGACTGCCGACGAAGAAGCTGGCGGGTTTTATGGTGCGGGCTGGTTACTGGAAAACCGATCCGAGATTTTCGAAGGCGTGGGCTATCTGGTCAATGAAGGTGGTTCGGCCATGTTGCTGGACGACATTCCAGCGTTTAACATCGAAGTTACCCAGAAAGTCCCCTTATGGTTACGACTCACCGCCACAGATATCCCTGGCCATGGCAGCGCACCGCGAGTGACGAGCTCGGTAAAACGAATTCTCAGGGCCGGTTCCCGAATTGCGGATACCCAATTCGAACGAAGAGCCATACCAGAGGTCCAGGCTTACTTTGCAGCTCTTGCGCCATTCCAGGATGGGGAGCGCCAGGTCATGATGTCCGATATATCAAGCGCAGTAGACAACGACGCATTCATGTTTACCCTTCAAATGGAGGAGCCCTGGCGAGCAGCCTTGCTAAGCAACACCTGTTCACTGACAACACTGAAAGGCAGCAACAAGATCAACGTCGTACCACCGACAGCTGAACTTGAGCTGGACTGCAGGCTCCTGCCGGACCAGGATCCACAGCAGTTTCTCTCTGAGTTGGTCACCATCATCAACGACGACAGCATCGAAATCACCAGGATCATGGGTTTCACGCCAGCCATCAGCAAAACTGACACTCCCCTTTATGATGCGATAGAGAAGTCGGTAACCAAAGATATGGAAAACGCTGTCCTGATCCCAAGTGTTTCAACCGGTTTTACCGACAGCCACTTTTTTCGTGATGTCGACATTGTCAGCTATGGATTTGCTCCTTTCCTTTATCTTCAGGGCGAGGTAACCGGGGTACATGGCAACAATGAACGCATCTCTATAGAGAATCTGACGCGTGGCACCAAAATTATGACGGATTTTTTGTTTGAGTTCGCCACAGACTAGTCTTCTGGTAAACTACCCGCCTTCTAATCTGAAGCGCAAGGGCCTGTAGCTCAGTTGGTTAGAGCACTGGACTCATAATCCATTGGTCGGAGGTTCGAGTCCTCCCGGGCCCACCAAATGTTAGGTTCCAGTCCGTCGGGCTGAAACAAATACGAGGCGGCAGCGCCATTAAATTTGTGTTACTCAGCACGAATTTGATGCTGCGAGAGCCAGCCTGCACTTCTCGCGAAGCTCCAGATAGATAAAGCACCCAAAAAAAAGCCCGCTATGAGCGGGCTTTTTGATCTAATCCAGAAAAGTCTTTAAGTGGTCCGATCGCGATGGATGCCTCAGCTTCCTAAGGGCCTTCGCCTCAATCTGCCTGATACGTTCGCGGGTCACATCGAACTGCTTACCCACTTCCTCAAGCGTGTGGTCAGTATTCATATCAATACCAAAACGCATTCGAAGCACCTTCGCTTCCCTTGCGGTCAAGCCTGACAGTACACCGCGAGTCGCTTCCTGCAAGCCTTCCTCGGTCGCTGTATCAACTGGCGAACCCACTGATGCACCTTCTCCAAGATTGGAGTCTGAATCGAGGAAATCTCCAAGATGTGAATCTTCGTCATCACCGATCGGTGTTTCCATGGAAATAGGTTCTTTTGCAATCTTCAGGACTCGGCGGACCTTATCTTCCGGCATTTCCATTCGTTCGCCCAGTTCTTCCGGCGTCGGTTCACGGCCCATCTCCTGGAGCATCTGTCGACTTATACGCGACAGCTTGTTGATGGTTTCGATCATGTGTACAGGGATTCGAATAGTTCTCGCCTGGTCCGCAATGGATCGAGTGATCGCCTGGCGAATCCACCAGGTAGCATAAGTCGAGAACTTGTAACCACGTCGATATTCGAACTTATCAACTGCTTTCATCAAGCCAATGTTGCCTTCCTGGATCAGGTCCAGAAACTGCAGTCCCCGATTCGTGTATTTTTTGGCAATAGAAATGACCAATCGAAGATTTGCCTCAACCATATCCTTCTTGGCACGCCGAGCTTTCGCTTCACCAATGGACATACGACGATTGATATCCTTGATTTCAATCACTTCAAGTCCTACCCCCTCTGAGGCCTGCTTGATGCGTTTCTGGGCACGAAGGATGTCGTCTTCAAAATTCTTGAGCTTGTCGTGTCCCGCCTTGATCTGTTTCGGCACCCATTTCAAGTCCGCCTCATGTCCGGCGAACTTCTCGAGGAATATCTTCCGCGGCATCTTCGCACGACGAATACACGTGTTCATAATGTGCCGTTCCTGGCGACGAATCTGTGCGTGTGTATCTCTCACCATCTGTACGAGAACGTTATAATGTTTTGGAACGAATTTGAAAAATTGAAATGCTTCTCCCAGGGCTTGCAGTTCCTTCGCGCCTTGCGAGGAGCTTCGCTCATGTTTCTTGATGGCTCGCTGGGCTTTTTTGAATTGCTTCTCAAGAATGGCGAACCTTTCAGCAGCCAGCACAGGGTCGGCACCTTTATTCTCTTCTGATTCGTCATCTTCCTTCTTCTCGCCCGGCACTACCTGTGCGGCTGGAATGACATTCTCGACAGGATTAAGAAAACCAATCAGAAGATCGGCAAGTTTACCTTCCTCCTCCTGCGTTACCTCATATTGATTTAGCGTGAAAGCGACGGGCCCTGGAAAATGGGCAACCGCGTTCAAAACGTCACGGATGCCTTCTTCTATTCTTTTCGCGATGACAATCTCGCCTTCGCGGGTCAGCAACTCAACCGTACCCATTTCACGCATATACATGCGCACCGGGTCAGTTGTTCTGCCAGCCTCATTTTCTACAGCAACCAACGCGGCGGCGGCTTCTTCTGCAGCCACTTCATCCGTTGAATCTCCTTCCGCAAGAAGATCATCGGCATCAGGCGCTGATTCATGGACGGCAATCCCCAGGTCGTTGATCATGCCCATGATGTCTTCTATTTGTGCTGGATCGGTAATATCATCCGGCAAATGATCGTTAACGTCCTGGTAGGTCAGATAACCCTGCTCTCTTCCACGACTGATAAGCTCTTTTAGCCGCGACTGCTGTTGTGCTAGACCACTGGACATAGGACCTCTTTGATACAAAAAACTAACGAGCCGGCCAGTATATCGAGTGAGAGGCTCCACTTCCACAACTTGAATGAGGGAACACCTGAACTATAAGCAGGATCAATGGGGATATGCTCAGCTTTGGGGCTTGGATCGACGATGATTCGTCAATAAATCTCTTTCAACGGGTGATAATTCGGACAGTGGTTTTTGCGTCAAATCGTCTATAACTCTTTGTTTTTGTTCGCTTTCACTTTCCCGAACCATCTTGCGAAGCGTATCCAGGAACTCATCCGCCAACTGATCCTGGGAAAGCATGGGATCTTGTTCAGCGAGACCCCGTAAATAATCAAAATAAGGGCCATCCTGATAGTGGCTCAGGAGTAACATCGGTGAGGTATCTTTCGCCTGCTGAACCCATCTGACCAGTTCGACCAGAAGTTGCCATTCTGCCACACCATCGAGCTTTGCCAGACCATCGCCATCAAGAAGATTGGCCACATCTGGCTGCCTGAGCAGTATCCTGGTCGCATGCTCTCCCAACCCGGATAGCTTTAGCTGCCTTTGTCGCTGATTAACGGGCGGTGGACGTTCTCTTGTCGGCGAACCCCGGTCCAGACCAGTAATGCCGAGCAGCTTTTCCGAATCCACGCCAGTTCTACGCGACAGTTCCTGGATCATCAGCTGCTTGAAAACGCCTTCAGACACCTGCGCAATGAGCGGAACCGACAGCTTGCTCAACGCTGCACGGCCTTCTACAGATTCAAGATCAAGATCTGAACCCAGAGTCTGGAAGAAAAAATCCGCCAGACCCTGGGCTTTCCCGATTCTTGCTTCAAATTTTTCCTGACCCTCCCGGCGAATTAGTGAATCAGGGTCATCACCGTCGGGTACAAAGAGAAATTTTGCGCTACACCCATCCTCCATCACCGGAAGCGTCGACAGCAGCGCCTTCCACGCAGCATTTCGGCCTGCATTATCTCCATCAAAACAAAACACGATCTGCGGGACTATTCGAAACATTCGTTCTATATGGTCTGTACTCGTCGCGGTCCCAAGGGTCGCAACCGAATAACCGACACCATGTTGCGCTAGGGCGACAACATCCATATACCCTTCGACAACAATCAGTTTGTTCAGTTTCCTCACACGCTTGCGCGCCTCAAACAAGCCATATAACTCCCTGCCTTTATGAAAGACATCGGTCTCGGGAGAATTTAGATACTTCGGCTTGGCGTCATCATCCAGAACCCTGCCGCCAAACGCGATCGTCCTGCCTCGAAGATCTCGAATGGGAAACATGATTCGGTCTCGGAAACGATCATAGGTCTTACCTTCCTCGGCTTGTTCGGTCAGCATTCCGGAATCGATCAGAAGTTGCCGATCGGCGTTGCTGATCGCCAGTTTTGACATGAGATTATCCCAGCCTGGAGGGGCATAACCCACGCCAAAATCCCTGGCTATCTCGCCGCTTAAACCTCTTCCTTTAAGGTAATCTACAGCGCGAGTGCGAGATTCATGGCTCTTTAACTGTTCACGAAAGAACGATGTTGACTGATCCAACACTTCGTAAATTGATTTTCGTTTTTGAGAAGCGCCTGGGTCGGATTTCTGGTCACGGGGAACCTCAAGCCCGACTCGTTGCGCCAGGTGTTCAATCGAGGACACAAAGTCCATTCGATCGAACTCCATCAGGAACTTGAGCGCAGACCCCGAAGCCTGACAACCAAAACAATAATAGAACTGCTTGTCCTGGCTGACCGAAAACGAAGGGCTTTTCTCATCATGAAACGGACAGAGGCCGGTATAGTTCTGGCCTGATTTTTTCAAGGTGACCCGAGGCTCGATTATCTCGACGATATCGGTCCGCTCCAGTACCTCTTCGATAAATTCCTGCGGGATCACAGTTAAGTTGTCCGAACGTCTTTTTTGGAGGTGGATGGGAAAGAAAGAATGTCATTCCCCTATATAGAGTGCAAGTGTGGCTGAACCCTGTTGAATCGGGTTTAGGAGAGTTGTGCTTTTACCAGGCCAGAGACTGCGCCCATATCTGCCTTTCCCTGAACCTGGGATTTGACGATAGCCATCACCTTACCCATATCCTGCATCGACGCGGCACCGGTTTCTGCGATGGCCGCCTTGACCAGGCCAGATACTTCAGCATCGCTGAGTTGATCCGGCAGGAATTCAGCGATCACCGCGATCTCCAACGCCTCCTGGTTCGCGAGATCTTCTCGCCCGGCATCTTCGAATTGCTTAAGGGAATCTTTACGCTGCTTGGTCATCTTATCAAGGATAACCAGGACACGTTCGTCATCAAGCTCGATACGTTCATCGACCTCAATCCTTTTAAAATCGGCCATGATAAGACGAAGCGCGCCAAGACGCGGCTTGTCACGAGCTTTCATGGCCACTTTTACTTCAGCGGTGACCCGCTGATAGATGGGTTCGGGCATCGGAGGCTAGTACAGCCGCTCCATGCGACGCGTTTCACGCTGTACCTTCTTGGCATGTCGCTTAACTGCTGCAGCCGCTTTTCTCTTTCGGACTGAGGTTGGCTTCTCGTAAAACTCACGACGACGTACTTCAGCGAGGATACCTGCCTTCTCACAGGATCGCTTGAATCGCCTGAGGGCGACGTCAAACGGTTCATTTTCTTTGACTTTAACGTAGGGCATTAAGTCCGGGTTCCAATGTGGGGTTTCAAAGGACGCGAATTCTAGCGGCAATCCCGCCTAATTGCAAAGCGACTCACCACTAAATTCAAACCGACTCACTTGAGATTTTCTCCTGTAAAATCAGTACTATCCAGACTTTCAACAATCAGGCGGTCATTCAGTTGAACGTACTTGGCATAGAAACTTCCTGTGATGAGACCGGTATAGCAATCTATAGCACCGGAAAGGGCATTATTGCCGAGAGCCTCTATAGCCAGATCGAACTCCACCGGGAGTATGGCGGTGTCGTCCCCGAACTCGCCTCCCGTGATCATATCCGCAGAACCTTACCGATGATCGATGAAATTCTGCGGGAGACTGACCTCGCGGCCAACGATATCGATGCGATCGCCTACACCGCCGGCCCGGGGCTGGTCGGAGCACTATTGGTCGGCGCGTCGGTGGCAAAATCCCTGGCGCTGGCCTGGGGCGTTCCATCCATTGGTATTCATCACATGGAAGGTCATCTGGTCGCAGCCCTTCTGGCGAAAGACGCACCAAAATACCCATTCATCGCCCTGCTCGTTTCGGGTGGCCATACACAGCTGATGGCTTGTCACCAGGCACACCAGTACGAACTGCTGGGAGAATCACAGGACGATGCCGCCGGTGAAGCATTCGATAAGGTCGCCAAAATGCTGGGCCTTCCCTATCCCGGAGGGCCATCCATCGCAGAAATCGCAGAACAAGGCACGCCGGGGCGATTTAAATTTCCCCGACCAATGACCAACAAACCTGGGTTGGACTTTAGCTTCAGTGGTCTGAAAACATTTACGTTAAACACCGTGAACGGGTTAAAAGGCCAATCGGGACGGGATCTCTCCTCACAGGAAAAGGCAGATGTCGCATTTGCCTTCCAGGAAGCGGTTGTCGATACCATCAGGATCAAGTGTGAGAGAGCCATGGAACAAACAGGCCTTGATCGGCTCATCCTTGCGGGTGGTGTTAGTGCTAACACCGAGCTCAGGGCTCGGCTGGATGATTCCGCGCAGAAGGATTATCGACAGGTCTACTACCCCCCACTCCACCTGTGCACTGACAATGGGGCCATGATCGCTTACGCAGGTTATCTTCGACTGCAACATGGGCATCAGGAAAGCCTGTCGATTGACGTCAGACCTCGCTGGCCCATCACTGAACTGAATAGAGACTGAACTAACAGCCAAAAGACACTACACAGCGAGGCTATCTCATTTTGGACATTATTTTTATCAGCGGCCTCACCGCCGCAACCACTATTGGGGTCTATGATCACGAGCGTGACATCACCCAGGATTTGATCATTGACCTGGAGTTGGGTTGTGACGCAAGGAAAGCCGGCGCTTCAGACTCATTCGAGGATGCGCTCGACTACGATGCTATCTCCCATCGAACCCAGGCCTTTGTAGAACAAACAAGCTACTACCTGATTGAATCCGTGGCTGAACAGCTGTCACAAATATTGTTCGATGAATTCCCAATCATGCAACTGAAGATCAAAATCACCAAACCAGGCGCGATCGACATTGCTGATGCCGTAGGTATCATGATAGAAAGGAAGAGAAATTAAGCACCGGCACTAAAGAGTCTTCATTACTTGCGGCATTCAGCTAGAGAAACTCTGCTCTATTGAGACCGGATACCGGAACATCAAGCAATATGCAGAACCAAAAACATGAAGCAGGCCAACAACTGGACCTGCCCATTGAAGCCAACCCTGAAACCCGGACACACCCACCCAGGCCCAATCGTCTTATAGCAAATAGCGCCGAGAACAGCACTACACTCGTCAGCGCCAACCAGCCGTGGTACAAAATCAGCAGTACCGTAGCCGTCGCCATCCTTTTTCTGATTATCGTGGCTTCCGTCGGATTCGATCAACCTAACACTTCGGTACCTGAAAATTTCAGGCATCAAGATTCAAGCCCTGCCACACCAATTGCGCGGAATTTTCCCGACACAGAATTTCCGACCCCTGGAGCAAAACTACAACTTGGCATATTTTCCGAATTACAGGGCGCTGAATCCATGCAAACCAAACTAAGTAGCCTGGGATTAACACCCCATATTGAAAAGCGTCTGGACGTCACAGGCACGCTCTACGCCGTTGTTTTCGGACCTCTGGACCACCAGGGCCAGCAACAGATATTAAGAAAGCTTAAGAAAAACGATCTGAATTACTTCCAGACTGAATGGCTAAGTCAAGATTATTCCACTGGTTCCGGCTCGTGAGTGACGCCTATGCGAATTGGCCCTCCTTCTCTATACTACCCGCCTTCTACAAAATCATTCGACCATCATAGACAGAAAACTTTAAGGGGTTCATCCTAGTTGCAAGCCGAACACAAAGAATTGATCAAGAATCTGATCCCTTTCAAACAGATGAGTGAAAGCGAGTTAGCAGTTGTGCTTGAGCATGCGACTGTTGATGCCATACCGAAAGGGAAAATGATCTTCAAGCGGGCAGAACAGAACACAAAGGTCTATTGGCTGCTCATCGGGGCTGTTGATCTTGTTGATGAAAAGTTCGAGGCGAATACCCGGAAGGCAGGCGAAGAAGTCACGCGGAATCCCATTGACAACAATACCCCTCACAGACTCACCGCCATTACCACGCAAGATTCGACCATACTGGTTTGCGACAGAAGTAACATGGCTGTTTATCTGGACAGCGGACCCAGCACCTTGGCTGTCAATGAGGAAGAAACCACCGTTGACTGGATGTCGACCTTACTGAGCTCTCCTCTATTCGAGTTCATACCGCCGAGCAACATCCAGACATTGTTTAGTAAGTTTGAAGAGACGACGTATTCAAAGGGCGACATTGTTATCACCCAAGGCGATGGAGGTGATTACTTCTACGTGATCCAGAAAGGCAGAGTAAAATTAGAACGATCCGTTGGTGACAAAACCCTGGATATAAAGGAATTGAAGGCAGGAGAGTATTTTGGCCAGGATGCACTGGTTAGTGACTTTCCTAGAAACGCAACGGTGACCATGACCAGCGATGGCATTCTGATGCGACTATCCGATCCGGATTTTCAGTCATTGCTATTAAACCCGGTGATCGAAAACGTTGGGATGGAAGAAGTTCAGGAGATGATTAAGCAAGGTGACCCCATGACTTACATCATCGATGTTCGATCCCCTGGGGAAGCAGAAGACGACAAAATTCCTGGCAGCATGAATATACCTTTGCCGCTCCTTCGTGATAACTTGAGCAAGCTTAAAAATGATGCTGTCTACGTTATGGTTTGCGATGGCGGAAAGAGATCTGATCTCGGCGCCTATCAACTGAATGAAGAAGGCTATTCTGCGTACGTCCTCAAACGGTAGTAAACCTCATGAGAACACCGTCCATCAATTCACTGATACAACAGTTCGACGGCGCACTGCGCGTGTTAAACGGAGTGGGGCATCCGGCCAGGCCCAACCCCGCCAATCCAGTCGAGCAACAACAGCTAAGCGAATCTGATCGAAAAATTTCTGCTCGGCTAATGCGGGTAAACCACTGTGGTGAAATCTGTGCCCAGGCGCTTTACGTTGGCCAGGGCCTCACGAGCGAAGATCCATACATCCAGGAAACAATGCAGCAGGCTGCAAGGGAAGAGACCGATCATCTGCTCTGGTGTGAGGCAAGACTGGCAGAGCTGAATTCCCACAAAAGTTACCTAAACCCGTTTTTTTACACCATGAGCTTTGTCAGTGGCGCCGTTTCCGGCCTGTTAGGTAATCGCTTTAATTTGGGCTTTGTCGCAGCAACTGAAGAGCAAGTCGTTAAACACCTGGAAGAACATCTCCAGAGACTACCTTCTGAGGATAAGCGTTCACAGGCCATCCTTGAACAGATAAAACTTGATGAAGATCAACACCGGACAGATGCACTAAGGCGGGGCGGTATGGATTTTCCGAATCCGTTTAAAAGCATTATGACGGCGGTCAGCAAATTGATGACCCGGACAACTTACTGGGTCTGATTTTCACTTTCCGCAATAGGTTTGTGATAGATCATCTGAACCTTTACGCCCGAAGGATCGAGGCAGTAGAAACTTCGCGCGCCATCGCGATGGGTTCTGGGGTCGGTTAGCATCGCCACTCCATGTCCACTTAAAAAGTCATACCACTCATCAATCTTTACAATGTCATTGATAAAAAACCCGATGTGGTCCAGCTGACCTTGATCCCGCTTCCCTTCTGCACGATGAAGAGCAAGGTTATCACCGCCACTGGTCAGGTATACGTTGTCTTCATCCGGACGCCACTCTACTTCCATGCCTAACAGGTTGGTGTAAAATTGTTCACAAGCAGAGAACTGCTCAACGAACAATGCCACGTGGCGCATGCCATTAGTTGGACCAGGCCGCTTCATTACTCTGTCAGCTCGTAATCGTGAGTAATGTTCACCCCACCTCGCCCAAGCATGATCGAGGCAGAACAGTATTTTTCGGCGGACAATTCAATAGCTCTTTTAACCTGGGCTTCCTTAACCCCTACTCCTTTTATGACGAAGTGGATATGAATATCAGTGAAGACGCTCGGCACCTCATCCGCACGCTTCGCTTCAATATTTGCAATACAGTCTTTAACAGGCTGCCGAGATTTTCGAAGAATTTTCATCACATCAAAACTCGCGCAACCACCCAAGCCCATCAACATCATTTCCATTGGCCTGAGGCCGATATTCCTGCCGCCCTCTGACTCGGGCCCATCAATGGTGACCGTATGCCCACTCCCGGATTCTGCAAGGAACATCACATCATCAAGCCATCTAACTGTTGCTTTCATATTCCTATCCTGACTCTTTTCTTAGTACACCCTAATAAAGGGGTAACACAGCATAGCATTTTTCGTAAAAATCAAACGGTGTTCCTATTTCGCAAATGATGTTGTATTACTAGCACTCGAGCCGTAACCTATCGCTAAGTTATGCTAACGACCACCTTATGGTAAGCCTTACACCTAGTAATCCGGCGCGCAACAATATGGACGAGTTTCTCTCGTCTGCACACAAGCATCGGCACCCTCGTGGAAGTACCATTATCTTTGCCGGCGACGTAAGCGATTCTATCTTCTACATCACAAAAGGTTCCGTCTCGGTCATCATCGAAGATGATAATGGTCGGGAAATTATTGTGACTTACCTCAACGAAGGTGATTTCTTTGGTGAGATCGCGATGCTTGGCGAAGGCAAAAGAACCGCGTGGGTCAAAGCTAAAACAGAATGTGAAGTCGCAGAACTGGGATACCAAAAATTTATCGAACTCAGCCAAAGAGATACCAGCATACTGCATCAGCTCGTTACCCAACTGGCTGAGAGGCTCGGAAAAACCACACAGAAGGTTGGCGACCTTGCGTTCCTTGACGTGACCGGTCGTGTCGCTCACGCGTTGCTGGACCTAAGCACTCAACCTGATGCCATAACACATCCCGAGGGAATGCAGATCAAAATTACCCGTCAGGAAATCGGTCGTATCGTAGGATGCTCTCGAGAAATGGTTGGTCGAGTACTGATAACGCTGCAAGAACAGGAACTAGTTACTGTAAAAGGTAAAACAATGGTAGTTCTCGGAACACGCTAGGCGGGCCAAAAAGTCAGGAGAAAAGAAACTCCAACGCCTGGCCAGGGTCAGGTTCACGCATGAATGCTTCTCCGACCAAAAACCCGTAGACATCATTCGACAACATCTGCTCGACATCAGTCCGCTTGCCAATACCGCTTTCAGTAATAACAACAGCTTCTTCGGGCATCTGGCTCAACAAATCCAGCGTCGTATTGAGATCCACCTCAAAGGTTTTAAGATTTCTGTTGTTCACGCCAATCATCGCTGGCGACAAGGTTAGCGCCTTATCCAGTTCCGCCTTGTTATGCACCTCCACAAGGACATCAAGACCAAGACTAACTGCCAGGTCATAGAACTCATGCAGTTTCTCAATGTCCAGAATCGACGCTATCAACAGGATGCAATCTGCACCGATAGCCCTCGCCTCGTAAACCTGGTAGGCCTCAACAATGAAATCCTTACGCAATACCGGCAGTGAACTACTGGCTTTAACCAACTCAAGATACTCATCTGAACCCTGGAAAAAATGAACATCGGTCAACACAGACAAGCAGGTTGCGCCCGATCGCTCATAACTCTGTGCGATGGAGATTGGATCAAAGTCTTCCCGAATTACGCCCTTCGAAGGCGATGCTTTCTTTATTTCCGCTATAATGGCCGCCTGTTTACGGTGAATTCTCTTTTTTATCGCGTCCACAAACGACCTTGGATTGTGCTGTCGACGAATCTTCGCCTTGAGTTCAAAGACCGGCACCTGCGTCCGCCTGCTTGAGACTTCTTCGTGCTTTCGTTCGACGATCGTTCCAAGTACGTCCCTTTCAACCATGTCCATTCAAATCCATCTGTTTAGTTTAGGCACTAACTCCAGCGCCAACTTCAGTACTGGCAATTTATACAGAGTCACCCAATCGCACGGTGAAATCGACGAACTCTTTCATCTTTTCAGTCGCCAGCCCACTGCCTATGGCATCCTGCGCCATCGCGACACCGCTCATCAGGTCTATAGCCTGCCCTGAGACATAAACAGCAGCACCCGCATTCAGAGCGACCATGTCACCGGCGGTCTCGAACTCTCCACTTAACGCAGCTTTCACCATGCTCAGACTCTCTGTCGCGCTGTCGACTTTTAGAGAATCAAGCGAACCCCTGGCGAATGAGAAATCTTCAGGGCTTATGACATATTCAGCAATATCGCCGCTTTTGAGTTCTGCCACAGCAGTCTCCGCTGCGATACTGATTTCATCCAACCCATCGGCAGAGTGGACGACCATGACATGTACGCTACCAAGAGCGCGCAGGACTTCAGCAACCGGTCGCACCAGCGCGCGATCATAGACACCTAGCAATTGTCTCTTTGCACCTGCCGGGTTCGTCAGGGGACCCAGCATGTTAAAAACCGTCCTGACGACCATTTCCTTTCTTGGGCCTATCGCATGCTTCATCGCTGCGTGATGATTGAGCGCAAACAGGAAACCCACCCCCACCGAGTCGATACAGCGAGCCACCTGGTCCGATGAGAGCATGATATTGGCACCAGCCGCTTCCAATAGGTCAGCGCTACCACTTTTACTGGAGGCAGCCCGGTTACCATGCTTGGCGACACGGACTCCTGCGGCCGCAGCCACAAACGCACTTGCGGTCGACACGTTAAACTTATTAGCCCCGGAACCACCAGTACCGCAGGTATCGACAAGACCAGCATCGTTGACCTGCACCTGTGAGACAAGCTCACGCATAATTTCAGCGGCGCCGACAATTTCATCAACCGTCTCACCCTTCAGTCGAAGTCCGATGAGGAAACCCCCAATCTGTGCGTCGGTCGCCTCGCCTGTCATGATCAACCGCATCACTGCATTCATCTCGCGCTTGGTAAGATTATCTCCATCAATCACCTTCGCTATAGCCGCCGGCATATCCATCATTTTGCCCCTTTTGCTACGTTAAGAAAGTTACCCAGAAGATCATGGCCATGTTCTGTCAGAATCGATTCCGGATGGAACTGAACACCCGTCATCGCAAACTGTCGGTGCCGCACTCCCATAATTTCTTCCAGTTCACCATCATCATTTTCAGTCCACGCTATCACTTCAAGGCAATCAGGCAGTGACTCTTTTTCGACCACCAGCGAATGATAACGGGTCGCTATAAACGGATTGGCGAGACCGACAAATACATCTTCACCTGTGTGGTGAATTGGCGAGGTTTTACCATGCATGACCTGTCCTGCCTTGATGATCTTGCCGCCATAGACCTGGCTGATACTCTGGTGCCCGAGGCAAATACCGAGAATGGGGATTTCGCCTTCAAAAGCACGAACAACATCCATCGAAATCCCTGCTTCGTTAGGTGTGCAGGGACCTGGAGAAATCACAATCACATCGGGAGACAGCTCCCGGATATCCGGAACGTTGATCTCGTCATTCCGGTAAACGCGAACATCTTCGCCAAGCTCACTCAGGTACTGAACGATGTTAAACGTAAAAGAATCGTAATTATCTATCATCAGTAACATTACAATTCACCCAGCCCAGTCAAACCTGCCACTGGTCTTTGCTCGGCCTGATCATAAGTTCTTTGATTTTCAACCGCCACCCCTTGCAGATCCAGACCGGCTTCGGCAATCGCCGCCGCCTGGCAGATGGAGCGAGCTTTATTAATGGTTTCTTTCCACTCAAGTCGTGGAATGGAATCTGCGACAATACCTGCACCAGCCTGTATATAAAGCTTGTTGTCCCTGACGATGGCGGTCCTGATAGCGATTGCAGTATCCATATTGCCATTCCAGGAGAGATAACCAACAGCGCCACCAAAAATTCCTCGCTTCTCAGGCTCCAACTCATCAATGATTTCCATCGCCCTGACTTTTGGGGCTCCGCTCAGGGTTCCCACGGGCAGCGTCGCTCGAAGTAAATCAATGGGACCCAAGTTATCCTTGATCTGTCCCCGGACATTCGAAGCGATATGCATGACGTGAGCGTATCGCTCAACCGTCATCATCTCACTGACTTCTACCGATCCAGTTTTGCAAACCTTTCCGATGTCATTTCGGCCAAGGTCAATCAGCATCAAATGCTCCGCAATTTCCTTGGCGTCCGCCAACAGCTCTATTTCCAACGCCAGGTCTTCAATTTCATCACGGCCGCGCCGCCTTGTGCCTGCAAGCGGGCGCACAGTGACTTCACCGTGATCAAGTCGGGCGAGTATTTCAGGGGAAGAACTGACTATATGGAAGTCTTCCAGGTCAAGGAAATACATGTACGGCGACGGATTGAGTGAACGCAGAGCACGATAAAGATTCAACGGATCGCTTTCGAACGCAACTGACATTCGCTGGGCGAGAACAACCTGCATGACATCGCCTTCTACGATGTAATCCTTGATTTTTTCAACATCCGCTCTATAGGCTTGCTCGCCATAATTCGAAACGAAGTCTGCCTCATGCAATCGGGGCCCTCGCACAGGATCATGCAAATCTTTCGGCACGTTCGTCTGGAGGTCCAGAGTCATCTGCTGAAGCCGGGCCTGCGCCACGTCAAAGCTTCCATCCACCGCAGGATCGGCATGCGTTATCAGGTGGATACGTCCGAGTACGTTGTCAAAAACGATCACATCGTTGGAGACCATGAGAATAATGTCTGGCGTTCCAAGCGTGTCAGGCGGTGCGCTTTGGCTTATCTTTTTCTCAACATAGCGAATTGTGTCATATCCAAAGTAACCCACGAGCCCGCCAGTATAGATCGGCAGGTCCTGAAGCTCAGGGTAGGAATACTGCGCCTGAAACTCTTCCACAAAGGCCAACGGGTCCTCAACCCGAAACTGGTCAGTTACCTCACCCGATTTCTCCAGGGTAATCTCGTCACCGGTGATTTTGACCACACAATCAGACGGTAGACCTACCAGCGAATATCGCGCCCACTTCTCGCCACCCTGGGCTGCAGATTCAAGGAGATAGCTATAGGGGCCTCTTGCTACTTTTACGTAACAGGACAACGGCGTGTCCATGTCAGCAAACATGGTTCGAACCACAGGGACATGGTTATAGCCATCTTTGCCAAGTTTTATAAATTGTTCAGGTGTCATTTCTCTCTACCGGGTTTTAAAAGCTTTTCTTACACAAACAGGGGCCTATCACCCCAGGGTGGAGCTTCAGCGTTAGCTTCGCCAATAGAGAGGAGGAGTCGGCCAGACTATACCGATTGGATACCTGAAGAGAGCGCTCATGAATTATCTCATTGATCAGCGGAGAAGCTTAAAACAAGCCATATGTGTTTGACAAGATGGGAGGTCCCGGAAGGCACCCACCTTTATTACGCGTTTATCGCCGAATTCATCGCCGAGATGGTCGCCGAATAGTCTTTATTACCGAAGATCGCTGACCCCGCAACAAAGGTATCCGCCCCCGCGGACGCGATTTCGCCGATGTTGTCCACGTTGACCCCACCGTCGATCTCCAGACGGATATTAAAGCTGCTGCTGTCAATCCTTTGCCTGGCTTCTTTCAATTTATCCAGCGCAGCAGGGATAAAAGACTGACCACCAAACCCCGGATTAACCGACATAATCAATATCATATCGACCTTGTCCATCACATGGTCAAGGTAGTGCAAAGGTGTTGCCGGGTTAAATACCAGACCGCTTTTACACCCCAGAGAACGAACCAGTTGCAGGGATCGATCAATATGCGCTGAGGCTTCCGGGTGGAAAGTAATATAACTGGCGCCAGCGGCGGCAAAATCCTCTATCAACCCATCGACAGGACTGACCATCAGATGCACATCGATAGGTGCTTCAATTCCGAAGCTTCGAAGGTCCTTGCATATTTTAGGACCAAAAGTCAGTACGGGAACATAGTGGTTATCCATGACATCGAAGTGAATAATGTCGGCACCAGCCTCAAGCACGGAACGGACTTCCTCCCCGAGGCGGGCGAAATCGGCTGACAATATCGATGGGGCTATCATGTTCACCACTTTCTCCATTTGGGGGCTACTCCTTTTTGGTCGCCATTCTACTGACTTCATTTTGCTTTTACTAACCACCAGCGAGCACCACTCGTCAACGAGGGCTTACGCGGATTGATCCAGCATCTTTCTCAATTGGCTGAGCCGGCTTTCCGTACCGACATCACACCAAACACCGCCGTGCTCTATGCCTAAGAATCTCCCGGCGTTAACGGCTTCATCAAATACCTTGCGCAACATGAACACGGAATCCGGAACATCTCGCACCAGGTCAGGATGCAGCATTCCGGTACCTGTGTAGGTCAATTTGTCACCATCCAACCGCAGGATCGAATTCTCATCAGGCGAGTAATCACCTTCCGGATGATGCGGGGGGTTATTGGTCATCACCAACAGCCCCAGCATTCCAGAGGGTAATTCCTTCGGCAACCGCCCAAGGTCAAAATCCAGGTAGGTATCGGCACTGGTGACAAGAAATGGAGAATCCCCCAACATCGGGAGGGCTTTCTTAATTCCACCGCCGGTCTCTAGCAATTCAGTTTCGAATGAATAACTGATGTTTACGCCCAGCCGATCCCCGTCGCCCAACCGTGACTGAATCTGGTCGCCAAGATGATGAAGGTTGATGACCACATCCTGGATACCGGCCACCCTCAGCCGCTCTAGATGATGTTCAATCAGCGACTTCCCCCTCACCTCAAGCAATGGTTTAGGCGTAGTGTCAGTTATTGGTCTCAGACGCTTCCCTAGACCCGCAGCCAGCACCATCGCTTTCATCGCACCACCTGCTTCAGGTCACTAACCTTTGGCATGATTTCGGCAAGCAGCCATTGGTGGAAACTTTCGAGTTCAGGATAAATCGCTGCAGTTTCAACCAGATAATCAACCACCAGCGGTATATCTGCAAGATAGCCTGGCTTTCCATCCCGTAGATTCAACCTGCTGAAAATCCCCAGGCACTTCAGATGCCTTTGTGCACCCATAAGGTCAAACCATCGCAACATCGGCACATCTGACGCCACTAATCCCCGACTGGCAAGTTCTTGCCGAAAATCATCCACTACCTGTTCAACCAGGTTTCTGTCGAATTGGTAATAACAGTCTTTATAGAGCGATACCAGATCGTAGGTCACAGGGCCGACAACCGCATCCTGAAAATCTATAATTCCCGGGTTCGCTGCAGCTTCCACCATCAGGTTTCTGCAGTGAAAGTCTCTGTGGACAAAAACCGTAGGTTGTTCAAGTGCACTGCTGACGAGACGTTCGTACACTTCCTCGAGCATCTGCGCCACATCACTGTTAACTTTTAAACCCAGCTGTCCCACGAGAAACCACTCATGGAACAGGCCCATTTCCGTTTTCAATTTCAGAGCATCGTAAGGGGGTAAATCACAGGTGACAGGTAAAAGCTTCAGAATCGCTCGGATTGCATCCCTGTAAAGGGAAGGCATTGCCGATGGATTCTCCCTCAATTCATCAAGGTAAAGCCGGTCGCCAAGGTCCGTGACAGCAAGATAACCCAGATTGTAATCGAACGCCTTGACCTCCGGACAATTCAACCCAGCCTCACAAAGTGCTGCCGATATTTTAACAAAACTTTCGTTGTCCTCGTGCTCCGGCGGAGCATCGACGAAAACGAGGTCTGCCCCCCCTTCACTGAATCTGAAATAGCGCCTGAAACTGGCGTCATCCGAAACGGGTACCAGCGCCGCAGATTGGGGAATATCCGCGATTGAGGCAGTCGCTCTAGCCCATTCGGCAAGGCCAGTTGCTCGACCGTCGGCATGCTGAGAATCATCTTTCATGAAAACTGACTGACCTACTTTGTCGAATGCTTTATTATCCCCGTAATGCTTCGATCAACACAATTTATTAATGGCGCACCATCAATGATCAGGCAACTTCGCCGCATTGGCCCGCTATTCTTGTCTGTTTACGCCTTTTCTGTCCCTGTTCTCGCCGATTCTGCCGCGGAAATCGACTGGCGCATAACCAGCAAGCCGGGCCGGTGCCAGGGGGAGTATGTCGATGGCTCAATCAAAACTGGCACAACTGAGCGCACCGACAGCGCCCCACCGATTACGGCCAGCGGCAACAGCGCGCACCACGTGGAGGGCCATTCCACAACGCTGACTGGCGATGTGTCTGTTCACCAGGGCTCCCAGTTGCTGCGCGGCGATTTCTTCACCATGGATGTCCAAACTGAACACTACACCGTCGAAGGGAATGTGCGTCTCAGGCAACAGGGCTTGCTTATCCAGGGGACCAGGGTAGAGGGAAACTTTTATACCGGTACCGCGGCCATAGACAGCGCCAGTTTCTTGTTACACGACAACCGCCTCCGCGGCACAGCGACATCCCTTAAGAAAAATGAACAGGACACGCTGACGATAACGGAAGGTGATTTCACGACGTGCGAACCTGACAGCAATACATGGGCAATTCGTGGCAAGGAAGTCGAACTCATCAAGGCGAAGGGATACGGAATTGCCCGACACGCCACGCTGCGAATCAAGGGCGTTCCTGTCGCCTATTCCCCCTACTTTCGATTCCCAATTGATGATTCCCGTCAATCCGGTTTTCTATGGCCCTCCATTGGTCACGACAGCGACGGTGGCACAGAAGTCACCCTACCGTACTATTTCAACCTCAGACCAAACCTGGATGCTACCTATATCCCCAGGAGCATTTGGAAACGCGGGGTAATGCACGAAGGTGAACTTCGACACCTGAACAACTATGGCATGAATCTGCTCGCGGGGACATTCCTGCCTTCCGATGACGAATATAATGAGCACGAGCGAACCACTTCGACCAGCGCTTCAGGGTTTGACAAACAAGATCGATGGCTCGCTCATTTCAGCCATAAGGGTCGAGCCGGCCCATGGTCCTCTTCAGTCAACTATACGAGCGTCTCAGACATCGATTATCTTGACGACCTGGGAGGTTTCACGAGCACCAACTCAGACTTTAATAATGCCCTGGGCAACTCCAGGGAGCCTGCGCTCTTAAGAGCGGGCACTGTTTCTTACGACACAATATCCTGGCGATCCACCCTGGAGCTTCGAAGTTTCCAGGAGATAAACTCGATCAAGTCTAACCAGTATGAAATTCTTCCCAGGCTCACTATTTCTGGATCAAAATCATTCGGACAGATCAATTCTTCTGCCTTGTTACAGGCAACCGTATTCGACAACCCTTCGGACATAGAACCCGAAGGTTCACGAATAGTTGCCGATATCAGCAGCAGCGCGCCGTTCCACAATAGCTGGGGATACATAACCCCAGGGCTTAGATATATTCATCGAAACTATCGTCTTGACAATGAAAGTCCCGGCGCGAGAGACGATGCAACGATTAATACAGGTCTTGCATCGCTCGATATGGGACTCACCTTCGAGAGACACACCTCAATATGGAATAAGGGTTTCTACCAGACCCTGGAACCGAGGCTTTACTACCTTTACGCCCAGGAAAAATTTCAGGATGACCTTCCAGAATTCGATTCTTTGATCATCACGCCAGGCTATGACAGCCTGTTTCGACAGAACCGTTATGTGGGGTATGACAGAGTCGGCGACGCCAACCAGGTAGCACTGGGGATAACGACCAGATACCTGGACGAGACAACCGGGGCACAACAACTGGAAATCAGCATCGGGCAGATTTTTTACATGGATGATCGCACGGTAAATGACACTGATTTCCCCGGTAACAACCCCCTTGATGACACTTCACCGGTATTCTTCAGCCTGACTACACAGGCTAAAGGTTTGAATCTGCGTGCGAGCTACGAACACGATACCGAACATAATCGTTCCAATCGGGGCTCTATTGCACTGCGATATATCAGCGATAATCACGCCATATTTAATTTCAGCTATTCGATGGTAGACAAACCACAGCAAAGAACACAACGTAATCGCGAAGAAACGGACCTTTCCTTCCGATGGCCGCTGGGTCAATCAAATGCCTGGAGCCTGGTTGGTCGGTGGAACTATGGCTGGGATGAAGGTCAAACAATAGAGTCTTTGTTCGGAGTCGAATACAATGACTGCTGTTGGCGAACACGCGTTGTCTTCCGTCGAAACCTGGAAAGGCCAAGGACTGTTCGTATTTCGCAACCCGGATCTGCGACACAGTTCTTCCAGGACCGAAGAGCCGACAGCGGCATATATTTCGAATTCCAGTTAAAAGGGCTTGCCTCTCTGGGGGGGCGACTCGACAATTGGCTTCACAATTCAATACCAGGATACGACCCTGGCAGGTAGACAAATGAAACTCATAGCATTGCTAACAACCTTAACCCTGACTTCGCTCACCGTAAGCAGCTTCGCTGCACTGGTTTTGATCGACAGGATCTCTGTCGTTGTCGACCAGGATGTCATCATGCAATCAGAAATTGATGAGCGGATGAAAGCCATCAAAGCGCAGATCGCAGCAGACCCACAGACACGAGCACCTTCAGATGACGTGCTGCGGGAGCAAATCATCGAGAGACTCATCCTTGAGAACCTTCAGCTCCAAACGGCTGATCGCGCCGGCATCCGGATAAGTGATGATGAGCTGAATGAGGCGCTGTCCGGTATCGCTTCACAGAACCAGATGACGTTGACCCAATTTCGGGTTGCCCTGGCAAATGACGGCGTCAGTTGGGCTGCAATGCGAGAACAGGTCAGGCGTGAATTCTCCATCAGCAGGGTCCAGCAAGGCGTTATGCGAAGAAGAATAGAAGTGACGGAACAGGAGATTGATAATTTCCTTGCTACCGAAGTTGGTGAATCCGTTACCTCTGATGAATACAGGCTGGGGCACATTCTAATCACCTTACCACCGAACCCTTCCGCACAAGACATTCGTACCACGCGCGACAAGGCTGACAGTATCAGTACACGACTACAGGAAGGAGCGGACTTTGGCAGTCTCGCGATTGAGTTTTCAGAAGACCAGAACGCACTGGAAGGTGGCGATATGGGCTGGCGCAAACCAACTCAATTACCCAGCATGTTCTCTGATCTGGTCGCAGATATGAAGGCCGGTGACATAAAAGGCCCGATCAAGAGTGGTCGTGGATTCCATCTAATCAAAGTAATGGATAAACGTGGGGCGACTTCGGAAGGTCAGATTGAACAAACCCAGGTTCGGCACGTGTTGATCCAGCCAAACGAAATTAGAACCGGAGGTGAATGCCAGGACCTTGCCATCAGCCTTCGGGAAGAAATTGTTGAGGGCAGGGATTTCGCAGATGTCGCCAAACTGTATTCGGACGATCCTGGGTCCGCATTAAGCGGTGGAGACCTCGGCTGGAGTCGTGCAGGTGTTTTCGTTCCCGAGTTCGAATCCACCATGAAAGCAATGGATATAAACCAACTTAGCGAAGTTTTTAAGACTGCTCATGGTTACCACTTCCTCGAGGTAACTGGGCGACGAATAGAAGACTTCAGCGAACGCTTCAAAATGGGGCAAGCCGAAAACTACCTGAGAAACCAGAAATTTGACGAGGAACTCGCTAACTGGCAACGAGAAATCAGGGACAACGCGTTTGTCGAAATTAAGAATTAGACTGGCGGTCACTCCCGGAGAACCCGCTGGTATAGGTCCCGATATTTGCCTCCAGGCATTCGAGAAAAATAACCAACTGGCAGAACTCATCTATTTTGTGGATCCGGACCTGATTCAAAACCGGGCTAACGATCTTAAGATAGAAGTTCCAATTAATGACGTGACCTTAGCCCCGTTTAATATCGCCGCGTTCAATGTTCACCCTGTGAGAGCCTCAGCACCTGTCGTTCCAGGTGTCGCAACTACAGACAACGCGGGTTACGTTACCGAGACTCTGGAACAGGCGTTCTCATCCTGCCTTGCTGGAAGAACAGACGGTATCGTAACCGGACCCGTCAATAAGTCTATTATCAATGATGCCGGCATTCCTTTTTCCGGCCACACAGAATGGTTTGCTGACAAAACCGGTACCAAGCGTGTGGTCATGATGCTCGCTGGTGAGACTCTGCGAGTTGCACTTGCAACTACTCACCTGCCGCTAGCAAAGGTCAGTGATGCCATTACGAAAACTTCTTTGACGGAAGTTGCCAGCATCCTGCACAGCGAACTCGTCACAAAATTCAAAATTAATCACCCTAAAATCCTGGTCTGTGGGCTGAACCCGCATGCTGGAGAAAACGGGTACCTCGGTAGGGAGGAAATCGAAACTATCACCCCAGTTATTAAATCCTTGCAGCAACAGGGACTGGATTTCGAAGGCCCACTTCCCGCAGACACGCTTTTTACACCCAACAACCTTGCCCGTGCCGATGCGATACTCGCGATGTATCACGACCAGGGTTTACCGATCCTGAAGCATGCAGCATTCGGACAGAGCGTCAACATAACCCTTGGCCTGCCAATAGTCCGAACGTCCGTTGATCACGGTACAGCTTTTGATCTAGCAGGATCCGGACGGTCGGACTGCTCTAGCCTGGTGGCCGCAGTTTGCTGCGCCGCCGAACTATGCGTCTAACCGTGTTACGCGCCAGAAAAAGGTTTGGGCAAAACTTCCTGGTTGACACAGGCATGATCCAAAAAATTATTGGATCATTCGATATCAAACCAGGCGAGCATATTATTGAAATAGGCCCAGGTAGGGGAGCATTAACCCAGGCTCTAAGCGACAGTCGATGCGACCTTACCCTGATCGAGATCGACCGCGATCTGGCAGCCGAATTATCAGTTCGCTTCCCAGATGCAGGACTGATCAACCAGGATGTCATGACGATAGATTTCAACACGTTTGCGGGGAAGCCCCTTGTTCGCATCATCGGAAACCTGCCTTACAACATCTCAACCCCACTGCTATTTAAGTTATTTGATTACGGGGAACATATCCACGACATGCACTTCATGTTGCAGCGAGAAGTTGTTGACAGGATGACAGCACTGCCCTCAACAAAAGCATATGGCAGGTTATCGGTGATGACTCAACTTCACTGCCGTACCGAGAAACTGTTCGAAGTGCCGCCCCAGGCATTCTCTCCCCGTCCGAAGGTACAAAGTGCCGTTATCCGGCTAACGCCCAACAAAAAGGCGACAGATGTTGACAGGAAGCTGCTCGAAAGCATTCTCATTCAGGCTTTTTCTATGCGCCGCAAGACGATTCGTAATGCGCTCAGGAAATTCCTGACAGCAGAGGAACTCGAATCGCTTCACTTGAACCCTCAACTACGCCCTGAGAACCTGACAATTGACGACTACCTCTCCTGCACGCGATTCGTGGAAGACAGATCATGAGCACCTACATTATTGGTGACGTACAAGGTTGTTTCGACGAGTTGCAAAAGTTACTCAGCAAGGTCGACTACCAATCCGGGCAGGATCATCTCTGGTTCGCTGGCGACCTCATCAATCGCGGACCCCGCAATGTGGAAGTACTTGACCTGATCATGTCGGAACCAAACGTCAAATGTGTGTTGGGCAACCATGATCTTCATTTTCTGGCTGTTGCTACGGGCCAGCAAACACCGAAACGCAAGGACACGATCGAGGATCTGCTCAATAGCCCCAGGCTCGATGAGTATATTGACTATATGAGGCATCTTCCGATTCTGCACTATGACTATGCTGAAAACCTTGCCCTGGTTCATGCTGGTATTCCCCCGAAAATGGATATCAACACCTGCCTGGCACTAGCAAGTGAAGTAGAAACCATCCTGCAATCGGCCCAGTATCCCGAATTTCTTAGCGCAATGTACGGTAACGAACCCAGCATCTGGCATGACCAACTCGCAGGTACGGACCGACTTAGAGTGATTACGAACTACTTTACCCGGATGCGCTACTGTTCCCACGAAGGTGAATTGGAACTTACCCACAAGGCGGACATCCAACCCGATGGCTTCGCGCCATGGTTTACCTTTGAGCGCAGTGACCAGTTGCAGGTTGTATTTGGCCACTGGGCTGCCTTGAATGGTCACACCGGAGTCGACTTTGCTATCCCGCTTGATACAGGATGCGTCTGGGGACGAGAACTCACGGCTATGCGTTTAGAAAACAAAACCTTTTCCTCAGTAGAAGCGGAATCGTGACCATGGATATCTACCTGGTTGGCGGCGCCGTGCGCGACTCCCTTCTCGATCTACCCGTAACAGAAAGAGACTATGTCGTCGTCGGCGCAACGGAACAGGAAATGCTGGACGCAGGTTACCGAACAGTTGGTAAGGATTTCCCCGTGTTCCTGCATCCTGAAACACAAGAAGAATATGCCCTGGCCCGGACCGAGAGAAAAACCAGCCCGGGACATACAGGTTTTGTGTGCTACGCGTCACCAGAGGTTACCCTTGAAGAAGACCTGTTGAGACGGGATCTCACGATCAATGCCATCGCCCGGTCCGGTTCCGGAGAACTCAAAGATCCTTTGGGTGGTCAGGCAGACATCGCCTCTAAATCGCTGAGACACGTCTCCGATGCCTTTATCGAGGACCCTCTACGAGTCCTGCGTGTCGCCAGGTTCTATTCACGATTTTATCACCTTGGCTTTACGGTTCACCCTGATACAACTGCATTGATCGTGAAGATGGTAAATGAAGGACAGATAGCAGAACTAACGGCGGAACGTATTCATGGCGAATTAGATAAGGCCCTGAACACTAAAGACCCTGCAGTATTCTTCGATTATCTTCGCCTGGTGGGTGCACATGAGTTCCTGTGGCCCGAGATCACCAAGGACGACATCGATAACCTTCGACGGCTGTCATCAACGACTATCCCATCCGCGCAGATCGAAACCTGTTTCGCGGGTTTAACGATGAATCTGGATATCACACGGCTTACGAATCTCTGTCAGCGCTTGAAGTGTTCGAACAATAGAACAGAGACCTCTGGCCTGGTTGCAAAGTTTTTCGAGAAATGGATCTTGTTGAATGAACTTGACGCTGAAGAAATCATCTTGCTACTTCAACAAACCGACGCCTTCAGAAAACGAGCCAGATTCGATGCTTTTAACGAAATTTGCGCCAATATTAGCAATGACAAAACCCTGCCCGCTAGCTGGTGTCACTTGCTCGATCTTGTCTCAAACGTCAGGGCAAGTGATATCGATACCGGGGAAACAGGCCCGGCGCTGGGCAAAGCAATACGGGAAACACAGACAAAACTGGTGAAAGCAGCCATTTCATTCAATGAATGACAAAACGCAGCGAAATACCAAGAAAGTCGCATTGATCGCCGACGTATCCCAAGGCGCTAACCTCTGGCCGGTAGATACCCTGGGCCTACACTAGCGCGTTTAAGCGTTTTCTCTCGCTATCGCCCGGTAGCCAATATCGGTACGAAACTCCGCCCCATTAAATGAAATTTGGTTTACAGCAGCGTAAGCCTTTTCATTGGCTTCAAGAGCGCTAGACCCGAGCGCAGTAACCCCCAAGACTCTTCCCCCATTGGTAACGACTTCTCCGTCTTTCATCGCAGTTCCAGCATGGAAAACCTTGGCACCCTCAACCTCCCAAAGGCCGGAAATCTCCTTGCCATTTTCATAACTGCCCGGGTAACCAGCCGATGCCATGACGACGGTTAAAGCAACGCGTGGATCAAATGATATTTCAGTTTCATTCAGTCGCCCATCGATTGCCGCGACCATCAAGCTGACAAGTTCAGTCTGCAATCGCGACATGATCGGCTGGGTTTCCGGATCCCCAAACCGGCAGTTGTACTCAATGACCCTGGGCCGGCCTTCTTTATCGATCATCAACCCTGCGTAAAGGAAACCAGTATATGGGTGACCTTCGTCTTTCATTCCCTGAAGCGTTGGTTTAATCACTTGATCGATTGTTCTGCTAAAGACCTCAGCCGTGACTACCGGAGCGGGAGAATAGGCGCCCATGCCGCCGGTGTTTGGGCCGGTATCACCATCGTAGGCTGCCTTGTGGTCCTGGGATGTTGCGAAAGGCAAGAAATTCTCACCATCGGCAATGATGATGAAGCTGGCCTCTTCTCCCTCCAGAAACTCTTCGATCACCACCCTGGATCCAGCACCAGACAGAACGTTTCCACTCAACATATCGGCAACTGTAGACTTCGCCTCCGGTATAGACTGAGCGATGACCACACCCTTCCCTGCTGCGAGGCCATCTGCCTTGATAACAATGGGTGGTATCTGTGTCTCCAGATATTCATCGGCGGCTTCTATTTCATCGAATACCCGGTAATCCCCGGTTGGAATACCGTATTTCTTCAGGAAAGCTTTGGTAAAGCTCTTCGATCCTTCCAGTTGCGCTGCAGACTTTGATGGCCCGAAGCATCTCAGTCCGGCTTCTGCGAACCTGTCGACACAACCGGCAACCAGTGGGTCCTCAGGACCGACGACCGTCAGGTCAACTCTCTCGCTCTGCGCAAACTCAATCAACGCGTCAAAGTCCATCGGCGAAATGGACACATTCTGCAACTTCTCTTCAAGTTCAGTACCTGCGTTGCCCGGAGCAACAAACACTTTTTCGACAGCACCAGATTGAGCGATTCGCCATGCGAGCGCATGCTCACGCCCACCGCCTCCAGTTACCAGTACTTTCATAACGAGCCCCACATAATCTCTAACCCTGTCTTAAACCAATGACAATTTAGTGCCTGAAATGTCTCATCCCCGTGAATATCATCGCCATACCTGCTTCATCGGCGGCATCGATAACCTCCTGGTCTCGCATGGAACCACCGGGCTGAATGACCGCGCTGATACCCACCTCTGCTGCGGCATCAATACCATCCCTGAAAGGGAAGAATGCGTCACTTGCCATAACGGACCCCGCCACCTCCAGATCCTCTTCTGCGGCTTTTAGGTTCGCTATCCTCGCGCTAATCACCCTGCTCATTTGTCCGGCCCCAACACCTATCGTGGCCTGATTCCTTGCGTACACAATGGCGTTGGACTTGACGTACTTGGCAACCTTCCATGCAAACAACAGATCAGAGCCTTCCTCGATCGTCGGTGCTCTTTTAGTGACGACTCTGGTTTCCTTTAGCAGTTCCGCATCAGGACTCTGGACCAACAGCCCACCGACGACTCTTTTGTAATCTCTTGCATTACCTGGACCATTATCGCCACTAACCTGCAGCACCCTGACGTTTTTCTTTCGCTCGAACGCGGCCATTGCTTCATCGCTAAAAGAAGGCGCAGCGATGACTTCTGAAAATTGCCGCTCCGAGATGGCAAGCGCAAGTTCAGCAGTCACTTCCCGGTTAAAGGCCAGGATGCCACCAAAGGCTGAAGTCGGGTCTGTCTTGAATGCCGACTCATACGCACACATCACGTCGACGGCTTCCGCGACGCCACAGGGATTGGCATGCTTCACGATCACACAGGCCGGTTCACTAAACGCCTGGACACACTGGAGCGCTGCATCAGTGTCTGCAACGTTGTTATACGACAACTCTTTACCCTGCAGCTGAGTTGCTGTTGCGATGGAACCTGCCGGCTTGTTGTCTTCGACATAGAATGCAGCAGACTGGTGTGGATTCTCACCGTATCTCATTGCCTGTGCTCGGGAAAACTGGAGCGTAAGTGTCCCGGGATACTCGGCAATTTCTTTGGTTTCTGGGTCCAGGCTTGAGAGGTGATTTGCGATTGCAGCATCGTATCGAGCGACCAACTCGAAGGCTTTAACCGCTAACCTCAACCGGGTTTCAGCACTCAGGCATCCATCTGCTGCTTTCATCTCCCTGATCACATTTTCATAATCGTTTCGATCTACAACAACGGCAACATCATTGAAATTTTTCGCCGCGGAGCGCAGCATCGCGGGCCCACCGATATCGATGTTCTCTACAATTTCTGCCAGGTCATCAGGGTCTTTGCGAACTGTTTCCTCGAAGGGATAGAGATTAACGATCAACAGATCGATTGCGGCTATCCCATGATCCTTCATCACATCGCCATCGACAGACCGCCTGCCGAGCAATCCACCGTGAACCTTCGGATGCAGCGTCTTGACCCTGCCGTCCATCATTTCAGGAAATCCCGTATAGTCAGAGACCTCGCGAACCGCAAAGCCCGCTTCGGAAATTGCCCTGAAAGTTCCCCCGGTGGACAACATCTCTACCCCATAAGCATCAAGAGACGCGGCAATCGTTAAAATATCTGTCTTGTCAGAAACAGACAACAGTGCGGTTCTAACGCGAACGTCAGTCATAGATTCTCCGATGAGGGTTTAATTCACAGCAGATGGTACTTGCGTAGCTTTTTACGGAGCGTCCCGCGATTAAGCCCAAGGATTTCTGCGCTCTGGCTTTGATTGTAATTGGTAAAAACGAGCACAGACCGTAACAGAGGTGCTTCAACTTCAGACATCACCATTTCATACAGACCAGTAACAGGTTCGTCACCCATCGTCTGCAGATATTCTTCCACACCTTCCTGGACAGATTTGTTAATGGTTTTTTTCAAAGTAGGAAAACCCTCTCGTCAGGCGGCCGTTGGTAACGTGCCAAGTTGGTCAATCAATTCAAACTGCACTGCGGCCGACTCGGCACGGTTAAAGCGCTGCTTTAGCGCTGCCGAGCCCGCAACCTGGTCGAGTGTCCAGCCTACGTGCTTTCGAGCTATACGCAAGCCCAGGTGCTGTCCATAAAATTCGTGCAGTGCCTGCACATGACTGCTCAGCAATTCGCGGATTTCATCAAGGCTGGGCTCCGGTTTCATCGTACCGAACTCAAGGTACTGATCAATCTGCGCCGGCAACCAGGGCTTTCCCTGCGCTGCACGGCCGATCATTACTGCATCACAACCTGTAATATCGAGCACCTCTTTTGCCTGGTGGGGCGTCAGGATATCTCCATTAGCCACGACAGGGATAGAAACGATTTCTTTCACGGCCGCAATGGCCTCATAGTCTACCGAACCGGAAAACCTGCAAGCTCGTGTACGACCGTGAACGGTGAGAAGAGAGATTCCTTCCGATTCCGCAATGGCAGCGATTGATCGGGCATTTATTTCATCGGGCGACCAACCGAGACGTATCTTGAGTGTCACGGGCACTTCGACTGAATCAATCACTGCAGCCAGAATATCAGCAACCAGCCTTTCATCCCGGAGAAGTGCAGACCCTGCAGCTTTGTTACAGACTTTCTTTGCGGGACAGCCCATATTGATATCAATGATCTGAGCACCCAGCTCAACATTGACAGCCGCGGCCTGGGCAATCTGGCCGGGGTCAGCTCCCGCCAGTTGGACCCATGACACGCCTGTTTCTAATGTGTGATCCAGGCGATGACGTGATTTACTGGTTTCCCATAATTGCTGGTTGCTCGTCACCATTTCAGAGACCGACCAGAAACTCCCCAGTCGATGACAAAGGTCACGAAATGGTTTATCAGTCACACCGGCCATAGGGGCGACAATCACCCGGCTAGTACTGGAGTATGGTCCAATCGACAACATCGAATTCAGGGAAGGTATTAAAGATGCGCAATGATAACAAACTTGTCTCTACACACTAAAGGCTAACAACTTATTTGTACCTATAGATCAAAGGGGAACTACCTCCATCTGGTAGCCAAGCGCATCAGTTCCCGGGTCAATCATCTCCAGGGACAGACGGACCTCTGTCTCCGCAGGTATCAATTTAAGCCCCTGCATTTCTCCACCAAGATATTCGCTCGCCCTGAATACCCGGCTTGCCACTACCTCTCCATGCACATCATAGAATTGTAGCCTCAGGCCAGGAAACGCCTGCCTGAATGGCCCACTGTTGAGTAAAAGGACATCTAACAGGAGAGCTTCCGGCTCCTCTGGATGGCTGCGAATCACCAGTTCACGCGTTCTTAGCTCATCGTGGTTTTCATATTCCGGGACTTCACAGCCCAGGTATCGACAAACATGAACGTAAGTCGGTCGATATTCAGTCATCTGGGCAAAAACCTTCATTTTAAAGAAGGCGACCTGACCTATCGCTATGGCAATCATCAGGGTAATCCCAGGTAGCCATTTCAGCGACCTCGGAGTATAGAGACGACGCCTGTCCTGAAGAAGAAATTCGTGATCATCATGCTGGTGAAGCTCAAAACCCGGGTCAACAAAGCTGTCTTCCCCCGACTCCCGGGTACTAGAGACCTCCCCGGATTCTGAATAGGTGAGGTATTCTTCATAGTGGACATCTGCAAAATACTGATCTTCATCTTCATCTTCATCTCCATCCGCATCAACCTCAATCCCGGATGAAGTGACAACATCCGGCTGCAAGTCCGGAAGAATGCCTGGGTGCGTGACCAAATAATCCAGATAGAACTCCATCAGTTCGCCCCCGTCCGCTTCGACTTCGGATTCGGCTGCAGTTATTTCGGCCTGGTCATCAACTGGGATCTCGTCGAAGTAAGTTGGTGGCTGGGGCTCACTGAAAGTAACTGCTGAAAGCACATAATCGTCGAAGTCGGACCAGTACTCCGCAGCGATGCCCAGCCGTTCAGTTTTATCCAACAACGGTGACACAAAATATTGTTCAGCGTTGAAAGTATGCAGGCAAGCCCCGCAACGTACAGAACCATCAGCGATAAGTATTTGTGCCTCAGAGACCTTGAATGTCATCTGGCAATCCGGGCACTGGGTAATCGCCTCGGTCAAGTTCGCTTCCACACCAGACGAACCCAACCATTCAATTCAGTACGATCAACCAGCTCGACCAGCTCGACCAGCTCGAGGTAAGCTTGTACCACCCAGTCTGCCTGACTACTCATAATGCCGGAGAGTATCAACAGCCCGTCCGGCTTCATTGTTTCTACCAACATCGGAGCCAGCTCAACCAGGGGTTGTGCGAGTATATTAGCAAGTACGATATCTGATGGCAGGAGTGCAACACCCGGAAAGTGTGTGCCAACCGTCACCAAATTTCGTTTCGCGTTGTCAGTGGTGGCGGTCAGTGCCTGGGGGTCGTTATCGATTCCAGTGACTTTCTTTGCCCCAAGCAGCGCTGACGCGATAGCGAGGATACCGGAACCGCACCCGTAGTCGATAACATCAAGCCCACCAACCTCGATAGCGTCCAAGTACTCAAGGCATAGCCTCGTCGTTTCATGGGTACCAGTCCCGAAGGCCAGCCCCGGATCCAACTCTATAATCACCTTGCCACCGGGTTCCAGCGAGAACCCCGTTGGACAAACCCACAGCCTGCGACCAAATTGCATCGGCTTGAATCGCGATAACCATTCACGCTCCCACGACCGGTCATCGAGTCTCGCTACATCTTCTAGTTTATAGTTGTCGCGGGCCAGCTCCATCGTTAGATTTTCAACAGAAACATCACTTTCAAAAAGCCCTGTGACCATGACCTCTTCCCATAGAGGGTGTTCCCCCGGGGTTGGCTCGAAGATCGGCTTGTCCAACCCATCTTCTACTGTCACTGATACTGCGCCGTGATCCCAGAACCAGGCTTCCAATAGATCAAGCCTGCCCTTGGTTGATGACGCCGACACATTCATCCAATACATTACTTCTTCATCCCTTCCAGGAAATGCGTGTCCAGTTCCCCTGATAGAAAGCGAGCATCACGGAGGATCAATCGCTGGAGATCAATGTTGGTCGACAGCGGCCCTATGACAAATTCGACCAGCGCTCGTTCCATTCGTGCGATGCACTCGGCCCTGTCAGATCCGGTGGAGATTAGCTTGGCGAGCAGGGAATCATATTGGTGGGGCACTAGATACCCCGGGTACAGGTGTGAGTCCAACCGAATGCCGGGTCCACCCGGGGTACGGTACTGATTGACAGGTCCTGGTGCCGGTTGAAAATTCCTCCCCTCAGCATTAATCCTGCATTCCATCGCATGTCCTGAAAAGCAGATGTCACTTTGTAGGAGCGACAAACGTCCGGACGACGCAAAGGATAGCTGCAACTTAACCAGGTCTATTCCGGTGACAGACTCAGTAATCGGATGTTCTACCTGTATTCTTGTATTCATTTCAATAAAGTAAAAAGCACCATCCTGAAACAAGAATTCCAGCGTTCCTGCATTCGAGTACTTTAGATCAGCGAGCGCATCACAGCAGGACATAGCCAGCTCCGAAATTCGATCAACCGGGATACCCGGCGGGGGTGTTTCTTCTAATAACTTCTGGTGGCGCCTTTGGATTGAACATTCCCTTGCACCAAAGTGAATGACCCGGCCGAGACCATCTCCGAATACCTGGATCTCTATGTGCCTGGGCGCGTCGAGCCATTTTTCAATATAAACACCACCGTTCCCGAATAGTTGTTCAGCCTCGTTTCTTAGCCCCTCAAATACCGACCGAAGTGATGTTTCATCGTCAACAATCTGGATACCACGCCCGCCACCGCCATGACTTGCCTTTACCATCACAGGGAACCCAATGCGCTTGGCGCAATCACAGGCATCATCGAGTCTGGTCACTTCACCATCACTACCTGACAAAACCGGAATTCCTTTCGCAGTCATCGCTGCACGCGCTTTTGCCTTGTCCCCCATCAACTCGATATGGGGTGCGGCGGGACCTATAAAGCAGAGTCCAGCTTCCTCTACCTGAAGCGCGAAATCACTGCTTTCCGATAGAAACCCATACCCGGGATGAACACCGTCACAATTTCTGGTCATTGCTGCAGAGATTATTTGTGATGAATCAAGGTAGGAATGTTTACCAATGCAGACGGTATCGTCCGCAAGAGGTAGATGTAGCGCAAGACTGTCCGCCTGGGAGTATGCAGCAACAGTTTCCAGGCCAAGCTCCCGACAGGCACGCAGGATACGCAAGGCGATCTCGCCACGGTTAGCGATAAGTACCCGCTTCATCCTCGGTTAGCTGATGGTAAACAGTGGCTGGTCAAACTCGACGGGCTCTTCATTGACAACCAGTATGGCCTCGATCTTCCCCGCCTGTTCAGCCTTTATATAGTTCATCATTTTCATCGACTCAATGATACAAAGTGTATCTCCTTCCCTCACCGTGTCTCCGGTCTCTACAAACGGGGGCGATGATGGCGAAGCTGCACTGTAGAAAGTACCCACCATTGGGGCTCCAACGACATGCCCATTTAAAGGATCGCCAATCAAAGGCTTATCAGCCGCAGGCTCCAGACGATCAGCTATTGGTTTATGCTCAGGCAACTTAAGGTCAGAAAGAGGCACAACAACACCACCCCGGCTTATCCGAACCGAATCTTCGCCTTCCTTGATCTCGATCTCGCTGATATCTGATTCTTCCATCATCTCTATCAGCTTCTTCACCTTTCGAATATCCATTACTGATTCTCCAGGTAACTCACCGCATATTCAGCCGCAAACCGATAACCACTAGACCCCAGTCCCGTGAGACAACCCACCGCGATGTCGGAAAGAACTGAGTGCTTCCTGAAATCTTCCCGACTGAATACATTCGATAGGTGAACTTCGATGAAGGGGATCGACACACTTAGCATTGCATCTCGAAGTGCGATGCTGGTGTGCGTAAATGCACCGGGATTGATGATAATGAACCCGGCTTTTCCCTTACCCGCGTGAATCAGGTCAATCAGTTCGTGTTCAGCATTACTTTGATTCGACGAGAACTGGTAACCCGCCTCCTCCACAATGCCACTGACCATTCCGTTAATATCATCCAGCGTCTCATAGCCGTATATCTCTGGCTCTCTGGCCCCAAGCAGGTTCAGGTTTGGGCCATTTAGTAACATAATCTCGATCATTTCGATTTTCTCATGGCGTTTTTAGACAAAATACCGTTTTTTGGCTCATTTGTCCGATTTTTTCGGATTTTAAGCTAATTTAGTTGAATTATTAAGAGGAAATGATGACCCACAAGTCTGGTTCGCCCGTGGTTTTAACAAATTTTCTATTTTACTGGATTTACCACCATGTTAGGCGAAGTTAGGCTCATTTTCTGCGGTGGATAGCAAAAACCCTGCGCTGCACAGCCCTGATAGCGAACTTCAAGTTCCTGTCCCGGAGGCAAAGTTGTTTGAAGCTCAACCAATCCATCCAAGACCATCACCTTACCGAAAATCTCGTCCTGTCGAAAGATGCCCTGAGGCAGCTGGATGCTCTGCGCTTTTCCGTCATGCAATATTTCAATCTTATCCCGGTAGAGGAAATAGCCTGGCATTACCTGCCAGAACATGTTGATACCAGAGCCTTCCACGTAGCTCCCAAACCGAAAGGCTTCGTCAACTGGCAGAATTGGGGATTCCTGCTCAAAACTACCGCGACCAATCTGGCTATCAATGACCAACTCAGCACGGCAACTCCACGACAGCAGGATCAGGATAAATAGCACAAAAGATTTCAAGGTTTGCTTCACAGAGTTCTCGTGCTTCAATTAGCGATTCATATAAACGTCTACCCTACCATTGTGAGCCGCTATCTCGTCTTAAGTTTTTCTCTGTCGGTATTTATTTCCGGCTGTACGGTAATGCCCCCCTTAAAACCGCCACCTGTTGATCGGACAAAAGTGAAAATCCAACAATTGCTGTCCTCCGCCGATGCGGCAATGCAGCAAAACCGGCTAACAACCCCGGTAGATGACAACGCCTTCGACCGCTATAAACTGGTTCTGACGCTAAACCCGTCGAACACCCTCGCGATCGCTGGCATAAATCGTATTGTAGAGAGGTACCTTGCCTGGGCGCTTGATCACGCCGAGAGGTCCAACCTTGGAAAAGCCAGATATTTCGTCTCATTGGCCGAGGGAATCGATCCGGGTCATCCCAATATCAAGCCGGTGGTCAACAAAATAAATGACCAAGAAGACGAGGTTGTCAGCGTCTTCCCACTTGACGCAACCGCTGTACGTGATCAGTCAGTCGATCCTACCCGGATTGCAACGATCGCTGCTAGAATTCAGCGCCATCGAGCTTTTGTTACCATCAGGGCGCCAAACGACCGGAGCGGCCGATGGTTATATCAGGAACTCAACCGCCAGGTGAATTTCAGGATAGAAGCGAGGTTCGAGATAAGCAGTAATCCATCAGTCTCACTGACACTATGATCGATCCAGGTTCGTGCTCATCCTCTAATCTCATCCTCTAATTGAGTCGAATTAGCGGCTTCTGAGTTTCTGGTCCCGGGAATAAGGGTTAACATTGACTTAACGAACAAAGGAATAGGAACGTGAGTGGATTAGAAGACAGCATCGAAAACGCCAAAGGGATAGTCAGCGACACGCTCGAAGTGTCTACGTTTTCACAGAACCTTTTACGTGCCACCTTTATCACCATCGTCGTCCTTTTAGTGCTCTTCAGCTCATTAGCATTTTACTGGGACCATGAACCAGACATGTTCGATGTCAGACAGGTGACGGATCAACAGATAAGCACGCTTAAAACCAGGAGGGTGACGGGTAGCACTACCGTTGCCACCATGATCACGATGGCAGACATACTCCTCTACAAGCGCGGCGGCTATCTGCACAACGACATTATCCTGCCAAGCGTGCTGATGGACAATGTCCCCAACTGGGAATTCGGCGTACTGGTGCAGATGCGCGATATGGCTCGGACCCTAAGGAACAATCTCAGCAGGTCCCAGTCCCAGTCCACTGAAGATGCCGACCTGGTAAAGGCTGAGGGGCAGTTCTACTTTGACAATGATTCCTGGGTGCTGCCAGAAACCGAATCCGAATACCAAAAGGGAACCGATGCCCTGAAGCATTACATGTTTCGACTCGGTGACCAGCAACAACAGAGCGCACAGTTTTATGCTCGTGCAGACAACCTCAGAACCTGGTTATCAGAGGTGGAAACTCGCCTTGGCAGCTTATCCCAGCGCCTTTCCGCCAGCGTAGGCAAGCGCCAGCTGGATACATCTCTGGCCGGCGATGTCGCTGCGACCCAGTCAACCTATTCCGCCACAGAACAGGAGGTTAAAACCGCATGGACAGAGCTTGATGACGTTTTTTATGAAGCTCGCGGCACTACATGGGCGTTACTTCACCTGCTCCGAGCGGTTGAAGTCGACTTCCATGATGTCCTGCAAAAGAAAAATGCCCTGATCAGCATGCAGCAAATCATCCGTGAACTGGAACCCACCCAGGACACCGTATGGAGTCCCGTTATCCTCAATGGTAGCGGTTTTGGCACTCTGGCCAATCATTCGCTGGTCATGGGTTCGCATATTTCGCGTGCTAATGCAGCGATTATCGACCTAAGACGCCTGCTTGAAGACGGATAAGTGTTAAATTCCGGTTCAAACTTGGCGCCCATTTTTGTACCATAAGCGCGCCTTTGAGGGGGTACCCCTAAAATCAGCCAATTACTGTAATTTCAGCTATTGGGGATTTGAGTAAAGGCACCTGAATTACAGAATCACTCCAATCGGAATTGCTTATGGAAACGTTAGTTATTATGCCACCTATTGCAGGTGTGCTGGGTCTCGTCTGCGCAGCCATCATTTATGTGCTGATGGTTAAATATGATGCAGGCGATGCAAAGATCCAAAAAATCGCGGCTGCCATTCATGAAGGCGCTATGGTCTTCCTTCATCGTGAATATACGATGTTGGCACTGTTTGCCGGGCCTCTTTTTCTCATCATCTTATTTTCTCCGTTAGGATGGAAAACTGCCGTTGCATTCGCTGTTGGCGCAATTTGCAGCGCGGCTGCAGGTTATCTGGGCATGTTTGCAGCAACAAAAGCAAACGTCAGAACAACCGCTGCAGCTCAACAAAGTGGCGCAGGCTCAGCACTGAAAGTCGCATTTTACGGCGGATCAGTGATGGGCCTCTGTGTCGCATCACTCGGCCTTCTGGGACTTGGCGCACTCTACTGGTACTTCGGCGGCGATCCTGAAACAGCACACGCCATTCACGGATTTGGTATGGGTGGATCCAGTGTCGCCCTATTCTCCAGGGTCGGCGGCGGTATCTTCACAAAAAGTGCTGATGTCGGTGCTGACCTCGTCGGAAAAATCGAAGCTGGCATTCCTGAGGACGACCCCCGCAATCCTGGTGTAATCGCAGACAACGTAGGCGACAACGTAGGCGATGTCGCAGGTATGGGTTCAGATATTTTTGAGTCCTATTGCGGATCAATGATAGCCACTATCGCCATTGCAGCAACCTTGGGCACCGGTGCGGTTTACGGCGTGGATGTGCTATCTGCAGGTGGTGGTCGTGAGGCTTTGTTGTCACTGCCACTGATACTTTCCTCGGTCGGGCTCGTCTGTTCGGTTCTCGGTATCATTATCGTTAACCTGCTGTCAGGCCTGGGCCCAGAACGCGCATTGGAACTGGGTCACCAGATTTCAGCCGTACTGCTGATTATTGCTGCCTACTTCCTAACAGACTACATGGGTATCAGCAGTAACGTCTGGTGGGCAGTTGTCGCCGGTACCGTAGGCGGTATCCTGGTTGGTGTCGTGACTTCTTACTACACTTCTAAAGGTCCCGTCATCAAAATTGCCGAATCAGGTAAGACAGGTACCGCAACAGTCATGATTACCGGCCTCGCAGTTGGCATGGAATCAGTTGTTATACCAGTCCTTGCCATCAGCGCCATTATCTATGTTTCTACAGACTTGGCAGGGCTCTACGGCGTTGCTATCGCTGCGGTTGGCATGCTGGCGACCGTCGGTATGACTATGGCGCTTGATGCTTATGGTCCTGTCGCAGATAACGCTGGAGGTATTGCAGAGATGGGCGGTCTGGGTGATGACGTGCGTGAAATCACTGACGGCCTGGATGAAGTGGGAAATACCACTGCTGCAATCGGTAAAGGTTTCGCGATCGGTGCGGCTGCACTGGCTGCTCTGGCCATTATCGCAGCTTTTGTAGAAACGATGGCACACAATAACCCGGGATTCTCGCTAGAACTTTCAAACCCGAAAGTCCTGACCGGTATCTTCATCGGTGGCATGCTGCCATTCCTAATTGCCTCTATCACGATGACTGCAGTAGGTGATGCAGCGATGGAAATGATCGAAGAAATTCGACGACAGTTCCGGGAAATTCCTGGCCTGATGGAAGGCACCGCTGAACCTGATCACGCCAAATGCGTTGATATCGCTACACAGGCTGCACTGAAAAAGATGATCCTGCCTGGCGTAATCGCCATCGCAATGCCTCCTGTTGTTGGTTTCAGCCTTGGTGCCCAGACGTTAGGCGGTATGCTTGCAGGCGCTCTTTTAGGTTGTGTTCTTATGGCGCTCATGATGGCTAATGCCGGTGGTGCCTGGGACAATGCCAAGAAGTATGTTGAAAAGGGTAACCTTGGCGGCAAGGGCTCTGATGTCCACGAATCTGTGGTTGTTGGAGACACCGTTGGCGACCCGTTCAAGGATACTTCTGGCCCGTCCATGAACATCCTGATTAACGTCATGGCGATCGTAAGTTTGGTGATTGCTCCGCTGTTGTAATACGGCAATGTCTCCAACAAAAAAGGCGGGGTTACCCGCCTTTTTTGTTGGCTCAGGAAACTGTTACTCAATTATTCGATTACTGCCAGATCGAAACCCTATCCGCTTCAGGCAAATAAAGTTCATCACTTTCCTTAACGTCGTAGGTGGAATAAAAGTCGGCCATATTAGACATAACGCCGTTGATCCTGAACCGGTCCGGAGAATGTGGATCGCTTTTCACCAGCAGTTCCATAAACTGGTCACGCCATTTCAAACGACTGGCCTGCGCATTGCCTAGGAAAAACCGCTCTTCGCCAGTGAACCCATCAATACTCGGCGCATCACTGCCTTCAAGTGACATCCTGTAGGCGTTGAGGGCTATCGCCGTACCACCGAGGTCTCCAATATTTTCACCTAACGTCAGCTCGCCATTGACGAATAAGCCTGGCAGAGCTTCAAATTCATTGAACTGGTCAACCAGCCCTTTTGTTCTTAACTCAAAGTTCGCCCGATCCTCATCAGTCCACCAACTCCGAAGGTTTCCATCTCCGTCGTATTTACTGCCTTGATCATCAAAACCGTGGCCAATTTCATGACCAATCGTGACGCCGATCGCACCATAATTATAGGCATCATCCGCCTCGGGTAGAAAATTCGGCGACTGCAAGTACGCCGCCGGAAATACAATTTCGTTCAAACCAGGGTTGTAGTAAGCATTCACCTGTTGCGGCGCCATAAACCATTCAGTGCGATCAATAGGTTTACCCAGCTTGTCCACATTCCGGTTATGAGAGAAGGTTCGAGCGCGTTTGATATTCCCAACAAGGTCATTCGCAGCTAATGCCAGGGAAGAATAGTCTTTCCACTTATCGGGATAGCCAATCTTGGGCGTGAATTTGGAAAGCTTGGTCAATGCTTTCTCTTTGGTTTTGTCACTCATCCAGTCAAGATTTCTGATCGATTCCGCGTAAGCCCTATTGAGGTTGGCTACCATTTCAACCATTCGTTCCTTGGACTCGGGCCTAAAGTGACGCTCTACATAAATTTTTCCTAACATTTCCCCGATGCTGCTATTGATGGAAGAAACAGCCCTGCGCCATCGGGGCGTCTGCTCCTCACTACCTGCAAGTGTTTTGGAGTAAAAATCGAATCGAGCCTGCACAAAATCTTCACTCAGGAAATTGGCGAAACTGGAGACTGTCCTTGCCTGCAGATAATCCTTCCAGGTCTCAACCGGCACTTCTCGAAACAACGAATTGACCTGCTTAAGGTATGAAGGCTGCATCACAATCACGGTAGGTTGGCGGGCCACGCCGATTCCCTGCAGATAGGAACTCAGGTTCAGGTTCGATAAAAGCGATGTAAGCTCTGCATCAGTGAATGGGTTATAAACTTTGTCCGCATCCCGATTCTCAACCTTGGTCCAATGATGCTCAGCCAATCTGGTTTCCAGATCAATAACCCCCGCAGCAGCGGTCTGCGCATCATCATGTCCGGCAAGCGACAATATCCGACTGATGTAACCTTGATACTCCTGAACCAGAAACTGGCCACGTTCAGACTCATCGAAATAGTAATCCCTATTCGGCAAACCCAAACCTGACTGAACAAAGAACACAACATACCGCGTTGAGTCTTTATCATCCTGCCCCACATAAAAGTTAAAAGGACCATCCAGCCCATTCGCATTTTCAGACCCGAAATAAGTCATGATGTCATCGTGTGACATTAGCGCTTCAATCTTCTTCAGGTTCATCGCCAGAGGCTCTACACCCTTCTCATTAACAAGCGCCTCATCCATCCAGGCTTTGTAGAAATCGCTGATCTTTTTCTCTTCCCCTTCGAGACCTGCTGATTCCGCCAACCCTTCCACTATCGCTTTTGATTGTTCCAGCGATGCTTTGCGGAGCGTCATATAGCTACCCCAGCCAATCTCTTCTGCAGGAATTTCTGTTGCCGCTATCCACTTACCATTTGCATATTCATAAAAGTCATCCTGCGGTCTGATGTCGGCATTCATCCCTTCGAGGTCAATACCCGAGATTCGCGGGATGAGTTCTGGCGTATCCATTTCTTGCGCAGACAGATCACCCATGCGCTTCGTCGACTGATCACAAGCAGCGATCAACGTGCAGGTCATCATCAGTAAAATTAATTTTTCCATCACACTCAATCCGTTTTGGTTAATGATGCCTGGAGGACTCAAACAAGTTTAGGAAGGTACAAATGTCGGGAGCTTCTTGCGAACAAGCTTGTTCTTCAGCCGAACATATTGGGGAAGCCCATTCTTATAGGGTGGGTAATCCTCACCACTAATCAGCGGCTCCAGGTAATCGCGAGCCTTCCCTGTGATACCAAACCCATCCTTCGTGATGAATGACTTTGGCATTTTTTTCTCTACATTTGCCACCCGGTGCAAAGGTGCTTCCCCGACTTCCCATCCATAACGCTTCGTTTTTTTGCGCTTGATCACAGGCATCACAGCATTCTTGCCTTCCAGTGCGAATTGGACAGCCGCCTCACCCACAGCATAAGCCTGTGCAACATCTGTCGCAGAGGCAATATGCCTTGCGGCACGCTGCAGGTAATCTGCGACGGACCAATGGCATTTGTATCCATGGGCACCCTTGATCATCTCTACAAGCGCCGGCGCAACGCCACCCAGTTGAGTATGTCCGAACGCGTCTTTGGCTCCGGCGTCAGCCAGAAACCTGCCGTCGGCATACTGAGCGCCTTCAGACGCTACCACAACACAATAGCCAACACGGTTAACGGTTTGCTTCACGCGAGCCAGAAATTTAACCTTGTCGAAAGCTACCTCCGGAAACAGGATGATGTGCGGTGGCGCCGAGGGATTATCCTTAGCCAGACCAGACGCAGCCGCGATCCACCCCGCGTGTCGCCCCATGACTTCAAGCACAAATATTTTGGTCGAAGATTCCGCCATCGACGCTACATCCAGGCCAGCTTCCATCGTTGAAACCGCAACATATTTTGCCACTGACCCGAAACCGGGGCAGGTATCTGTCATCGGCAGGTCATTGTCCACTGTTTTGGGAATGCCAATACAACATATCGGATGTCCCATTTGCAGACTGAGCTGGGACACCTTGTTAGCCGTGTCCTGGCTATCACCACCACCATTGTAGAAAAAGTATCCAATATCGTGAGCCTGGAACACATCGATCAACCGCTGATATTCCGCTTTGTTTTCCGAAAGGCTTTCCAACTTGTAGCGGCATGATCCAAATGCACCGCCAGGGGTATGCCGAAGAGCCGCAATGTCCCTTTTCGATTCAAGCGATGTATCGATTAACTCTTCCTTCAACGCGCCGATGATACCGTTTTTACCCGCCAGCACCTTGCCCAGTTTCTTTGACTTTCGAGCCGATTCAATCACACCACAGGCTGTCGCGTTAATAACGGCTGTCACACCTCCAGATTGAGCGTAGAAAATATTCTGTACCAAGATTTACTCCATTTCCGAAAAGTAGATGAAAAAGTATCGTTAAGTGTCTTTAACAGTGTCCAGGATAAGCCTGTCGACCACACCTCAAAAGGCTGCTCATAACCCATGCTGTCTCGGGCGCCTGATCATTTTTTGCTGGTGACAAACGCCAGGGCCTGGCACCGGGATATCGCCAAACCCTTAATTAACCTGCACAAAGAAAAGAAGCGCTGCTTCCTCTCGAATAGCCTCCTAAACTCTGCAAGAGGTGAAGTAGTCTACTACTTCACCTCTTGCCAGATCGACCAAACCTTTGCCAAAGGTGTAACTCAGCGCAAACAGAGTGTAACCAGTGTCGCACTAACCAAGCCACAGGAGACACAACCTGGAATTATCTCGACCTCTTAGCGCAGGCTGCTGGACCAGTGTCTCGTACCCAACTGAGCCCCTAGGACCACTTTTCGACAATCGGGATTCTTCTCCCAATGCCGAACGCTACTTTGGATACTTTCGTGCCGGGACAAGTCTGGCGTCTTTTATATTCCATACGTCCGATCAGACTGACGATACGCTCATAATCATTGACGGCCTCTTCCCGATCAAACCAATCCATCAGGGTCTGAATATTGCCGGTGATTTTTTGCCGAACAGGTGTCGCTACCCAAGCACGAAAACGCTCGAAACTGGTCACGTAATCCTCCACATACGACATGACGATTGGGTCAAGCAATGCGTAAGGTAGCAGGCTCTCCTCATCGGTCTGACCGACAGCCAGTTCAGCGGACGGAGGCTTTCGCCAGATATTCTCCGGGATTCTGGCATCACTACTCGCAAGATCAACCACTTCAAACTTGTAAAGATCTTTGATCGGAGCGTAAGAAAAGTTCATATCAAAATGCGTGTAGTAACCACACCCGGATTCAGTCTTGTTCCCGGTTGACAGAGGCATTGCCCCATAAGCGTTACTAAAATGCATAAGATAAACATCCCGCAGTCGCGCCTGAATGTTCTCATCCGCTACTGCGCTGTAACCGCCGGCAGATGCTTTTCTGACAACGATATTTGCACTGTCGCCATGTACAGAAAAATGTTCATTCAGGCTTTGTACCAGCGATTCATGCTCAATTGGCACTTCGTAGTCCCAACAACCAAGGTTTTCATGTAGTAACTTCGCATCATCTCTTGAATGTGGACTGCTGAAGATGGACGGCATGCGGATCGCATGGACATTTTCGGCACCCACTGCGTCACAGGCGAGCTTACAGACAACCGCGCTATCCACACCGCCACTCGAAGCAAGCACAATCTGGCTGAACCCTGACTTTTGTACATAATCACGTAAGCCAAGCACCAGAAGGTCAGCGAGAGGAACTGCTTCCGTCTTACCCGGCTCCGGGGCCACCCGGGTCTCATCAAAAATTTCGACCAGATCATAGGAGTCATTAAAGATTGTGGTGCTCAAATAACGGACCGCACCCAGGTCAGCAACAAAACTCTGTCCATCAAATACAAGTTCATCCTGCCCGCCGCATTGATTGACATAAACAATCGCAGGTCCATCGCTGGTCGCAGGTACAATCTGCTCCAGACGTTGCTGACATTTCCCATGCACGAAAGGGGAGCTGTTAATTGAAACCAGCACATCTACACCTGCCGTACGATAGTTTTCCAACGGGTTGTTGGCATAATGATAGTCATCCGAGCCCTTGTCGTTCCAAAGGTCTTCGCAGATCGCCAGCCCAACCTTCACAGAGCCAATGTTGAACACTGTCAGCTCATTGCCAGGCTCAAAATATCGAAGCTCATCGAAAACATCGTAAAAAGGCAGCAGTTGTTTCTGGTAAATATGAACCAGCCGGCCTTGGTTAATAACCCCCGCCAGGTTGGTGAACGG
>Ga0206679_10000211_pt1 | contig 46646 bp, 46 predicted proteins | sample M110012015metaG_FD_155464 | JGI IMG/M metagenome (GOLD analysis project Ga0206679, IMG submission 155464) | Ammonia-oxidizing marine archaeal communities from Monterey Bay, California, United States - M1 100m 12015 | ecosystem: Environmental > Aquatic > Marine > Intertidal zone | place: USA...
ACAGCGGCTTGGCTTTTTTAAGGATGTGAGCGTCGAGACACCTTCGGTGCCAGGTACAGATGACCAGATTGATGTGAACTATACGGTCGAGGAACAACCTTCCGGTTCGATTTCTGCGACGGTAGGCTATGCGCAGCGTATGGGGTTGATTCTGGGGTTGGGATACCAGGAATCGAATGTGTTCGGCACGGGTAACAGTATCAACATTGGAGTCAATCGAAGTGATTACCAGCAGTCACTTAACGTATCTTTCTTTGACCCTTACTACACGGTAGATGGCGTTAGCCGAGGCTATTCAGCATTTTTTCGGAAGAGTGACTATGAAGAACGGAACATAGCCAGCTTCTCTACAGATTCCTATGGCCTAAACGTCAGCTTTGGCTACCCCATCTCGGAGATATCTCGGATCGGTCTTACAGTTGGTATTGAACGAACGGAAATCAAGGAAGGGGTAATCCCGGCTCAGGAAATATCTGAATTCCTGGATGAAGAAGGTAATGAGTTTGACCTGGTTTCACTGACTGCGTCATATAGCATGTCAGCGCTTAATCGTGGCCTGCTTCCCACTGCCGGTCGATCGCAGTCCATGTCATTTGAAATGACGGTCCCGGGAAGTGAGCTCGAATACTACAGGTTGAATTACACCGGCCAGATTTTTTACCCAATATTCAATCCGTTTGTATTGAGGCTCAGGGCCAATCTGGGTTACGGCGAAGCCTATGGGGATACCGAAAACTTTCCATTTTATAAGCACTTTTTCGGTGGTGGTATGGGATCTGTGCGGGGTTACGAGAGCAACTCCCTTGGACCAAGGTCCACACCGTCACCGCAGGACCAATACAATGATCCTGACCCAATTGGCGGTAATGTGTTGGTGGAGTTGAGCGCGGAAGTATTGTTTCCACTGCCGTTTATAGAAGACCAGAGTCAGTTAAAGTCGGTGTTGTTCTTCGATGCCGGTAACGTTTTCAATACAAACTGCCCGGACGTTAGTGTTTACTGTCTGGATCTGGATGAAGGCGAACTAAGATACAGTGCAGGTATTGCGGTGACGTGGATTACGGGTTTTGCGCCCATTAGCTTTGCCCTGGCATTCCCGATCAATGATAAGGAGGGTGACGAGTCCGAGTCATTCCAGTTTGAACTGGGTAAAACTTTTTAGAAGATCCGAGGTCTTAGTAACTGCCCTTTGTAAATCGAGTCTTTACGGGACAAAAGACGTTGAATCGGATGGGTGAATGTGTAAGTATCCGCTTCCGTCGAGTTCCGACGGTTACCAATTAAGTTAATGAAGTTCCCCTTTGGAGGAAATTGTGCGAGTAAATCAAAGCATTTTGGCTATTCTGGCCACATTTTTCATGGCGATGGCCTCATCATCTGCCATTGCGGAAGCTAAAATCGGCGTAGCCGACCCTCAGAGAGCAATTTTGCAGTCAGAGATTGGAAAACAGGGCGTTCAGCAGATCAATGCTCAGTTCACAGAGCAGGACGACATGCTGAAAGAGATGCAGACGGACATCACTTCCCTTCTGGAAAGGCTCAAAAAAGACACTGAGCTGATGAGTGATCAGGAATTCCAGAACCTTCTTCAGGAGATTTCGGTCAAGCGAAACCAGATGTCGCAACTGCTTCAGGAGCTACAGCGAGTCAAGTTGGAGCAATCTGATCGGTTGATCCAGTCCCTTACGCCACGGTATCAGGAAGCCATCGAAGCGCTTGTACTTAGCGATAAGTACGACCTGGTTTTGCCGCGACAGAGTGTCCATTATCGTCATGAACTGTACGATGTGACGGCGAAAATTACTGAAAAAATGAACGCACTGGAAAAGTAACAGTGCTTGTTCGGTGAAACTGAGTGATATAGCAGAGCAGTTTCAGCTTGAAAGCCTTGGCAATACTGATGTCGATATAACGGGTATTGCGGGGCTTGAAGGTGCATTGGAGCACCAGCTTTCCTTCCTTTTTAGTTCAAACTACCGTGACTTGCTAGCGGTCAGTCAGGCCGGCGCAGTGGTACTGCGTCCTGAAGATGCAGCGCTGACTGACAAGCCACGCTTGCTTTCTACGAATCCTCGGATGGCCTGGGCACGCATTGCGTCATCATTTGACCCGATGCCACTTGCTATGCCGGTTATAGCCCCCAGCGCAGTGATAAGCGATACCGCTTCCATAGGTCAGGGTGTCGCAATTGGTGCCGGTGCCGTGATCAGGTCAGGTGCAAGGATAGAAGATGGTGCTCATATTGGTGCTGGCTGCTACATTGGGGAAAGCGCAAAGATTGGTAAAGGCTCTCGGATTAAGCCTAATGTCGTTGTGTACCATGATGTTCTTATCGGCGAGAACTGCATAGTCCATGCGAATGCGGTCCTTGGCGCAGATGGATTCGGCTTTGAATTCGACGCTGACACCGGAGACTACGTAAAGATACCGCAGGTGTTCTCGGTGATTGTGGGCGACAATGTCGAGATTGGTGCTGGCACCACGATTGATCGTGGTGCGTTGAACCACACGACGATCGGCAGCGGGTGTAAGCTGGATAATCAGGTGCAGGTGGGTCACGGCACTTCAATTGATCACCACACGGTCATATCCGGCTGTACAGCAATAGCAGGTAGCACCAGGATAGGGAGCTATTGTCTAATTGGCGGCGCTGTTGGGATCGTAGATAATATAGAAATTGGAGATCGCGTCGAGATTACCGCGATGACTTTGGTCAGCCGGTCGATCCTCGAGCAGGGACGTTACTCATCGGGAACCGGTTTAATGCCGGGTTATGAATGGAAGCGAAGTGTTGTCGGTTTCAGGAAGCTGGATAACATTCTCAAGCGGTTAAGGCGTCTGGAAGCAGATCAGTAGTATCCACCATAAGAGATTTATCATGGACATCATGGAAATACAGAAATACCTACCACATCGATATCCATTCTTGCTGGTGGATCGTGTTGTTGAGTTCGAGGAAAACAAAAGAATAGTTTGCATTAAGAATGTGACAATCAATGAACCCCAGTTCACTGGCCATTTCCCAAACACGCCGGTGTTTCCGGGAGTCATGATTGTAGAGGCGCTTGCCCAGGCGTCAGGTATCCTCGCGTTCAAGAGTCGTAACAGAACGCTGGATGATGGTTACATTTACTATCTTGCTGGAACCGACAAGACCAAATTCAAGCGATCTGTTGTTCCTGGAGACCAGATCAGGCTAGAAGTTGAAATCAACAACCTTCGAAAGCATTGGATGAAAGCAACTGGGAAAGCTTATGTTGATGGCCAGCTTGTATGTTCGTCCTTACTAACCTGCGCTGAACAACAGGTGGGCTGAGCATGACCTCGATGCCGAGGCGTTCCTTGACGATTGCAATGGTCGCCGGGGAAATCTCAGGCGACAACCTTGGTGCTGCGCTTGTAAAAGAAATTACCAAGGCTTCACACGATGTGACATTCGTCGGGGTTGGTGGCCCAGCGATGATCAAGGAAGGATTCTCCACAGAAATTGATATTGAAACCCTGTCTGTTAATGGTTTTATCGACCCGCTACTCCGTTTGCCTAGCCTGTTTCGACTACTGTTCCATCTGCGCGACCGCATAGTAGCGTCTGGAGCAGACTGTTTCGTCGGAATTGATTCGAATTTTTTTAATCTTTTGCTGGCTGGAATGTTGCACAAGCGAGGTATCAAAACAGTTCACTATGTGTCGCCAACCGTCTGGGCCTGGCGTCAGCGTAGAATTAAAAAAATAGCTCGTAATGTTGACTTGATGATGACACTTTATCCGTTTGAAACGGCTGTCTACGAAGCCAACAATATTCCTGTGGTATTTGTGGGTCATCCCAAGGCAGACGAAATTGCGTCTGATGAAGGCAGGCTTAATCAGGTGCCGATAAGAGAGCAACTGGGAATTGCACAGGATGAAGTTGTTGTCGCGATACTGCCCGGAAGCCGCTCACGGGAAGTTGACCTGTCGGGTCGGGATTTTTTGGCAACGGCCTTATTACTCAAAGATTCAGTGACTCGTTTTGTGATACCAGCGGCGAACCGAAAACGATATGAGCAACTGCAGCTAATGCTCGCGGAATGTCCGGAGCTCGATGGCAAGGTAACACTTCTGGAAGGTCAATCAAGACAGGCGATGACTGCCTCTAATGTCGTGCTGGTTAACTCTGGAACGGCGACCCTGGAGGCGATGCTTCTGCGGAAACCCATGGTGATGTCTTATCGGGTCGGTAAAATAACGTACGCTATTGTGTCCAGGCTTGTGACGACCAAGTGGTTCGCGCTGCCTAATATCTTGGCGGGTCGCAGCGTTGTGCCGGAGTTTATTCAGGACGCCGCTGTTCCATCCGTGATGGCTGGTGCAGTCAGACGATTGTTAGACGAAAAAGAAGCAAGCGATCTCATAGCAACTTTTGATGAAATTCATCGGTTACTGAAGAAAAGCTCAGACCCCGGTGCAGAGGCAGCTAAAGCCGTTCTCGGTTTGTGTGAAAACTGAATGTACAGAAGAGAGTATTTTGCAGGTGTCGATGAAGTGGGGCGGGGACCTCTTGCCGGCGCAGTCTACGCGGCAGCAGTGGTGCTTGATCCGTTTGTTCGCCTCGATGGTCTAAGGGATTCCAAGCAGATATCAGAAAAGCGTCGGTGTGAGCTTGACCTGGTTATTCGCGAGAAGGCGCTGGCTTATTGTGTAGCGAGCGCGGACGTTAGTGAGATAGACGAGATCAATATATTGCAGGCGAGTTTGTTGGCAATGGAACGCGCGGTTTCCGGACTAAAGGTACCGGTAGATTTCGTGATTGTCGACGGTAACCGGATACCGAAGCTGCACTGCGAAGCGGAATGGTTGATAAAAGGCGATTCGAAAAGTGATCCCATTAAAGCTGCTTCAATCATCGCCAAGGTTGCCCGAGACAGTGAAATGAAGCGCCTTGATCGAATCTATCCAGAGTATGGGCTTGCTCAGCACAAAGGATATCCAACACGGGCGCACCTTGAATCCCTAAAGCGACATGGCCCATCACCGATTCATCGGCTCTCTTTTGCACCCTGCCGTGCGGTCGCAGAGCAGGATCGGGGGACATAAGCTCGTATCAGTAAACTCACAAGACTAAGCTCGGGAAACGCGCTGCAAAAGGAGTCAACATGTCACTACAAGATGAACTAATACTCGAACAAATTCAGGTTGGCCCAATGGAAAATTTCGCCTACCTCATTGGTTCTAAGGCGACCCGTGAGGTCGTGGTGATCGACCCGGCCTGGGATATTCAGGGTCTGCTGGGCCTGATCAACGAGCGTGACTATAAACTTACCGGAGCGCTGGTCACCCATTACCATCCGGATCATTGTGGTGGCAGTTTTGGGCAGAACACTGTCGACGGGGTTGCTGAACTACTGGAGCTGAGTCCAGTAAAAATCTATGCCCATAAGCTGGAAGCGGATGGCGTTAAGAAGGTTACCGGGATCACTGACTCTGACCTGGTGAAAGTCGAATCAGGAGATAAACTCGATATCGGTGATGTAGAGGTCGAGTTTTTGCATACCCCCGGGCACACACCTGGTTCCCAATGTTTCAGGATCAAACAGACGCTGGTGTCAGGCGACACGCTCTTCATAGATGGGTGTGGTCGGGTAGACCTGCCAGGGTCAAACCCTGAGGATATGTATCACAGCATTCAGAAGCTGGCTTCATTGCCTGATGATACGATTTTGCTACCGGGCCACAATTATTCGGCTGTCCCGCACGCCACGATGGGAGAGACGAAACAGCACAACACTTATATGCGGATCAATGATCTGGAAACGTGGAAGACGTTGATGGGTGGGTGATTTAACGCTCGCGATAGTCGCAGCGGAGTCGTAACAAATAAAAACGTGCTTACATGAGCCCTATAAGCAAGGGTGTATGTACCTCAAGGAGAAGGAAAGGGTGACAACATTATGAAGACGCTAGAGAACTTCGCTTGTCATGAACAATTCAAAAAAACAATTCAGGGGATCCGTGCCACCAAGAAGGAGTTTGAAGACAGGCAGGAACACGAGGCATTAACAAACCAAAGGGATGGGCGGGAGTACAAGAAATTGAAATGGACGGCGCTTCATACATCCAAGTGTATTCAGGAAGCGGTTTTCCTGTTGAAGGAAGAAGAGCCTTCGCTGAGTAAAGAGCAGCTTAAAAAAATGTTGCAGACAGAAAGCGTAAGCATTTGGTTTCCATACGGAGTTCGTAAAGTAGAAAAGGCGTTATCGGTTAACGGTTCAGCGTTTCATCAAAGCGGTTGGGATCGGTTGGGTAGGGGCCAGCCTCGTTTTTAAGTGATAGCTCGACCCAGCCAGCCAATCATTTGGCCGTGGTATCCCTGAATAGCAACTGCTTGAAAAGAGCTGGAACAATGAAAACGATAATCAAAACAGCGGTATTAGCAGCTTCACTCACTCTGCTACATATCAATCTCGAAGGCCTTGGCATCAATCAGGCGCTTCTAGTTTCCAAATCGATAACGCAGTTTAACAACGAACGACTCGACGATGGGATCGTCGAAGGTATCTTTAAACAAGCTCGAAAAGTCATCCTCCTGTAGGGACGGTAGCCGGTTGCCCAGATTGTAAACCACATAAAGGTCAGTGAGCGGTGCAATTTCCCAACGATAACGAAGCTGCGTGGTTAACAGACTCACGGTAAAGTCATAATCAGGCCGGGTTCGTTGCGCCGGTATCAGTTTGTCAGATTTGCCAATCTCGAAGAATCCCTGCTCGCCGGCCCTGACGCCGGCCCACTGCATAGAAAATCGCAGTTGGTGTCTGGGCATCATGAACCAGTTCATCTCAATAGCTGGCTGCCATTCAATGCCATTATAGGCACCAAAATTGTTAGCACCCTGATAAACCAGCCAGCCATCGCGCCGCTTGTACTTGATATCAGCTTTAATCATCAGCGAGTTGATGGGCCTTGCCGTGACGCCAATAGAGTACTGACCTGTCCAGTCACCAAGGTCTTCCTGAATACCACCCACCCCGAATGACCAGCTGAACATTTTGCTCGCATCGGTCGCCCAGAGCACGTTCCACCAGATACGGTCTTCTGTCTGATAAGCGCCATTGCCACGGGAATCGATGTCGTCGTAATGTCTCGGCAGCCAGGCAAGTGCCGTTCGAATTGTATTGCGCCCTGGGGCTTCCAGTGTATTGCGCCAATAGATGCCGCTATCGACTACCTGACCTTGGCTGATGTTGTACCGTTGCTGAACTGTCACCGCGCCACGATTGGTTCTAATGAACCCATCGGCGCTGTTTTTCCCAGCGTAGCGAAAGACGTACTGCAAGCCCGAATAGTCGTTGCGTCGAAGAAAGCCCAGGTCGTTGATTTCAACATTCTCGTCGAAATAGTCGAACTTCAAGATGTGCTGGAATCTTGAATCTACCGAGTAAGACAGATCAAGAATAGCGCCCTGCCCACTGATGTCGTCAACGTCACTGTGCATCAACTGCAGATCCAGCGCCCACTTGCCGTCTTCGGCGATGTAGTGCCAGTCCAGGCCGTGAACCTCTGCATCATAAATGGGTCCATTGACGAAGGTGCCGAGATAGCCCAGTGCAAAGTTCTGATTGCTTGAATCCTCATAGCTGAAGCGCAGAGCAGCAAAATCGCGACCTTCTGCATTGATATCCACAGGAACAGCAGCTTGATTTACACCCTGCCATTCAACCTCATCTTCAAAGGCACTCAGCACACCATACCGAACATTCCCAATTCTGCCGTTGAGCCGCACCGCACCCAGAAGGTCTGTTGGCAGACCCACTTCGCCCCTGTCAGGCAAAACCCCAGAGGGCAAGGAAACCTGGGTTGCCGTGCCACCAATCCTTCGCGTGTTGATTAGCGAAATGGGTGTCGGCAGATAATCAGTGACAAAGGCCCGCCTTGACGTTGTCGAAAAATTCTCATTAGTGAGTTCGCGCAGTGGATTGCCGCTATTTGCTCTGGGAGTCGTTTCAAATATTTCATTACCTTCGAGAAAGAAAAGGCGCTTTTCAGGGAAAAAAGTTTCGAATGCGGTCAGATTAAGAACGACATTGTCGGCTTCAACTGCACCAAAATCAGGAATCAGGCTCGCCGTTAACTCGGCTCTTGTGGACGGCTTCCAGGTGATATCGACACCGGCTCGGGTATCGTCATCATCGCGGGCTTTATCTAGCGTTGTGGACACATACGGGATCACGGAAATGAGCCGGCGTGGTTTAATACCCTCGACGCGCATACTGTTGAGTGCCGTAACGAATTGTGGCGAAGAGTAGGTATGCCCCGGCCAGTAGTAGCGCTCGTTAGTATGGGAAACCTGACGACTTAGAGCAAAACCGACTTCACGCTGGCCTTCAACTTCCGGCAAGTTCATCATCGACCAGGGGAAAAAAACCTCAACGCTCCACCCCTTGTCGAACCTCGCAGCCTTGTAGAGCCAGGTCCCGTCCCAATCGCTGGTATAGCGCCTCTCTGGCAGCACTTTGCCATCCATCACCGTGTCACCCAAACCAACGGCAAACCAATAGGCGAATTCGCCCTGACCGGTTGTATCCAGGGTGACTCCAAAGGTATCGCGATCGGTATGGCTATCACGATTGGTCATCCGCATGACGATGGTTTCCGGAGGCTGATACATCACGGCGCTCACGTAGAGGCCTTGTTCCGTTGCTAACAACCGATTTTCGGTCGGATAGTGTCCGGGCTTCCCGGTACCCGGCACCGAGACCAGCATATTGTCGAATGCAGGAATTTCCTGCCAGATCGCCTCATTAACTAAACCATCGAGCTTGATGCCGACGTTTTCATGGCTGCGGGTTTGCACATTGATGTAGTGCATTGGAATACCGTTAAGGTAGCCTTTGATGGCCTGTTTTGAGAACTTCTCTGCAGATTCGATCGTGGAAGCCAGTGACATGGCTGAACCGCTCAAAAGTACCAGGAATATAAAATAGCGAAATGTCATGTCGTTACTATGCTGCAGTATCCGATCACGGTCTATTAGAATCAGCTGCACTGATCGCGCCCAATGACATCAATACTCGAGACTAAAAGCACATGGGGAATAGGTACCGCTTACCGGCTGGCTTATGTTTTCAGGCAGGCGCAGTTGGCAGATGAAACCACCTAATCTGGCATGATGATTCCAGATCTGTAACCGACCCGAATCCAATATGGACGAGCAGTAGCTGTTACTATCCGAGCATGCCCTATCTAAACGCTTCTAAGAAGCTGATCAACAAGGATACAGGGCCGACAGAATCTACCAACGGATCGCGAGCAAATTTGACAGGAAAAAGGGAGCCGAAAATGAAAGTCGGTATGATGTTAGGGTTCGAAGACTCTATAAAGACCATCACTACAATAGCCAGTGAAGCTGAACGCGCTGGAATGCATTCACTCTACACGGTAGATGCCGGGCGAAGTGCCACCGTTACAGCCGCCGCGGTTATCAATGTAACCAGTAAAGCAAAGGTAGGAACCTACATCGTTAATGCCTATGCCAGAGAGCCCTGGATGACCGGGATAGAGGCACGTGATTTAAACGAGATCAGTGAGGGGCGGTTTGTGCTGGGTGTCGGCACCGGCAACCTCCACTTTAACGACCTATATATGGGTATTGACTCGTCTAAACCTCTGACGAAAATGCGCGATTTTATGACGATTGTTTGCTCGGTCGTTTCTGGTAAAGCCAGGGAACCGGTTCGTTACGAGGGCAAGAATCATCGCATTCGCTGGCGCGCAACCTGGGAGCCAGCCACCGCAAGCGTTCCTGTTTACCTATCCGCGTCGGGTCCAAAAATGGTGCATTTGGCCGGAGAAGTCTCCGACGGTGTAGGCGTGGGTATCATGTCTTCGGTGGCCTTTGTCCGTGATATTGTGCAACCCAATGCGCGACGTGGTGCCGAAGCTGTGGGCAAAGACCCTGATGCTCTCGCGTTTCCCGTGGCCGCTACGGTCAGTATTAATAATGACTCAGAGCTCGCCCGGGATGCCTCGCGCGCGGCGATCTGTAAACTCTTTCACCCTATTCCTCACCCATACTATGATTCTCAGCTACGACAACTCGGCTACCACGAATTTGCTGATCAAGCGGCGCGATTGATGCCTCTGGGGCGTTTGCGTGAGGCAATGAGCCATGTCCCTGAAGAAGTAATAGACACCATGACTATTACGGGCAACCTTGATGAGTGCACAGCAAGAATCAGGGAGTATGAGGGTGTCGCGGACGAGCTCATTCTTGCCCGCACTGCGCAACGGGGAGAGGCACAGGGTATGGCAGTCTACGAAGACCTGTTGCAACTCGTTGATCGCGTCAGTCGTTGATGATTTTTCACCAGTATAGGTCTTACCTTGTTATTTCAGGTAATCAGGCGCGAACGGGTATTCGATTTTAATCTATCGATTTATTGCCAAGCCTCCGCTGGTTATTATCGAAGGCTCCAGTATTAGACTCATCGTCAAGAGCGCATGAGACTCGAAATCAATTTCACGACTAGACCGTTGTTTTCGGACACCTTGTTAACGCATTGTTTCCCTAAGTGCGAAAAAGCTAGAAAGCAGCGTTTTCTTAAGTGCGGAAAACTAGAAAGCAGCATTTTCTTGAGTACGGAAAACTAGAAAGCAGCTGACCCGGGTGTTCTTGGGAATGGAATCGTGTCCCGTATATTTTCCATGCCGGTGGCGTAAGTCAGCAGGCGTTCAAACCCCAGGCCAAAGCCTGCATGAGGTACGGTTCCATAGCGGCGCAGGTCCCGGTACCACCAGAGTTCCTCGAACATGGCATCGTCTTGCATGCGCGCATCCAACACATCCAGGCGTTCTTCACGCTGGCTGCCACCAATAATTTCGCCAATGCCTGGTGCCAGCACGTCCATGGCAGCAACGGTTCTCTCATCGTCATTCAGGCGCATATAAAACGCTTTGATTCCTGCTGGGTAGTTCATCAATATGACTGGCCTGCCGACATGTTTTTCCGTGAGGTATCTTTCGTGCTCCGACTGCAGATCGAGGCCCCATTCCACTGGGAACTCGAATTTCTCCCCGCTGTTCTTTAGGATATCGATGGCTTCGGAGTATTCCATGCGCTCGAATTTGTTATCGACAATCGATCTCATTCTATCGATAACTGTTTTGTCGATACGCTGTTGGAAAAAGGCCATGTCATCTTCCCGTTCTTCCAGTACGCGGCTTAATACGCTAGTTAGAAGGTCTTCAGCAAGGTCAGCATTGTCATTCAGGTCAGCGAAGGCGATTTCAGGTTCAACCATCCAAAACTCAGCCAGATGACGGGAGGTGTGAGAATTCTCGGCGCGGAAGGTCGGGCCGAAGGTATAAACCTTGGACATAGCCAGACAATAAGCTTCAACGTTTAATTGGCCGGACACCGTTAAAAAAGATTCAGCACCAAAAAAGTCCTTGCTGAAATCCACTTTCCCATCAGCGACAGGCAAGTTCATCATATCCAGGGTGCTGACCCGGAACAGTTCGCCGGCACCTTCACAGTCGCTGGCAGTGATCAGCGGAGTATTGATCCAGTGGAAATCACGTTCAAAAAAGTAGTTGTGAATTGCATTAGCCAGAGTTGTCCTGACGCGGGTTATAGCACTAAAGGTATTGGTCCTTGGTCTCAGGTGCGCAACCGTGCGAAGGTATTCAAACGTGTGTCGCTTCTTCGCGACTGGGTAGGACTCAGGGTCATCAACCCATCCGAGCACCTTGATCTCAGTTGCCTGTATTTCGAACTGTTGCCCCTTGCCCTCAGACTCGACGAGTTGTCCCGTTACCCGGACCGCGCAGCCGGTGGTGATCTGCAGGACCTCCTTGGTATAGTTGGGAAGAGTATCGGGTACAACGGCCTGGATGGGGTCAAAACTGCTGCCGTCATGCACGGCTATAAAGCTGATGCCAGCCTTGGAATCCCGTTTGCTGCGCACCCAACCTTCAACCGTCACAGTTTCATCGACGGCTATCTTGCCTTTCAAAAGGCGTTCAACTGCTATTGAATTCATCTAAATTTTGGCCTGATATTGTTACGAAGATCAAGCTGGGGATCATACCAATTCCGGGGACTGCTAGGGAGTGCTGGATACTTATTCTCGAGGCGGTGTAAAAAGGAGTGTTATATTTCCACCTTGTAAATAAATTTGTGAGACAAGTGTCATGTCAGATGAATGGCTGGAGCCAGTAGCCGGTTTTGAGCTTAACCAGGAAGAATCGATCGTCACAAAGGAATACCAGGCTGAAAAGCTGGCTTCTCAGGGGTTGGATGCGTCGTTGTTTGGTGATCATGTTGACCCATCGTTCTACATAGGTATTGGTATCAGGGTTGGGATTGCGAGCGGTATTTCAGCTGAGGGGAACGTCAATATGCTGAGCAGGATCGTCCAGCATCGACCGGTGGCATTGGGTGAGGCGCTGCTATCGAAAGGCAGGATTGTCTCTGTTGAAGATGTCCCGAGGGGTTGGCGTATCTCAACCGATGTATGGTTTGAGGGTAGCGACGGCGAAAGGGCAGTTTCTGTGCCTCGGGTTTCGTTAAAACCAGACCCGTCGAAAGCTGGGCTTCGAGGCGCAGGGGAAAGGCCCGCTCCTGTGGTTGAAGATACTGGCATGTTGAAGCTAGTCAGCGAGCACCGCTTAACCCCGGAAGGCACGAAAGGTTACAGCAGCGAAGGCAACGCGATTCACTACGAGATGGCAGCTGCAAACCTGGCAGGCTTCAGGGCGCCTATTATAGGAGGCGGGCAAGGTGTGCACTTTCTTATGGCCGCTATATGGGGGCACGGCCTTGAACAGGTGGATCTTGATGTTTATTTTCGTCGACCGGTTTTTTGGGATGACACCATTGCGGTGGGAGTCAGTAGCGACATGAGTGCAGTTGCTTCACTTCGAGAAGGCAAGGTGCTGACAGAAATGAAGATAAACAACAGGCGCGAGCGCTGAACACATAAACAGCGAAATAAACTGCTGGGTAATTCCCCCGCTTTTGGGGTGAAGCCGCCTGGCCGCGCCGGGTTCCGTTATTGCTGGCGTCCTATTGCAGCCTCGAGCGCCGTGATCACATGAGGAACCGGGTCCTCGATATGGGCAAGTTCGTTCCAGATTTGCGGGAATAGTACGCCGACGCCGTCTCTGGCGATGAATGGCTCTATGTTGAATGGCATGTCGTCAACGAGATAGGCATTGGGATGTGCGAGCCTGTCTTTGTGGCGGGTGAAGATAAAGTCCGTGAAATTTGTTCCAAAGCGATCGATGAGCCATTCAAGTTTACCGGATACGCATCCGGGTGCACCGGTTGGTGCGGTCAGAAAAACCACGTGACCGAGTCGGTTCAACTCCTCGTATAGGTGTTCGAACCACGAGTAAGCTATGAGGCCGGACCAGAATTCGGGCGCGTGCATATTACTGTGGGTGAAGAACTCCGTGGCGGTTTTGTCCATCAATGGTTCAGGGTAAAGCGATCCAGGATGTTCGTTCCGCCACCCTTTCAACATTTGGTCGGCATCGTAGCCCTGTGTTTTCATCGCTGCGCCGATGAAATCGACACACACTCCGTCCATGTCCAGGTAGATCTCGGGAGAAATACTCATGCTAATAAAACCTTCGCCAAGTTACTTGTCGTAGTCTGCCCGGAAAGCTTCCCAGCGATCAAAAGCGTCACTGATACCCTGGGCTCTCGCCTGGGTACCCTCTTTGAATTCCGGATGAGAGAGAATCCAAAATTCGTTTTCCTGAACGGCATGTAGCACCATATCTCCGATTAACGACGGGTCAAGCATCCCATCCAGGCTTTGCTGCATGTCGGCGACTTCTTCCTCCGTCCGGAATTCATCTTTTGAAAGATCAAACACTGAGGCAGTAGCGCCGCCAAGTTGTTGTGGCCGGTTTCGTTCTGAGGTGTAAATGCCCGTCGCGACGAACCCAGGGCACAATACTGAGACACCCACGCCAGCGTGCGCAAGATCTCCCGCGATCGCCTCTGACATTCCCACAACGGCAAACTTGGAAGTGTTGTAGATACTGAGTCCCTGCATGCCAATAAGACCAGCCATTGAAGCAGTATTGACGAAGTGGCCACCTTCGCCGTGTGAAATCAATCGATTCGAAAATACCTGCATCCCGTTGATTACGCCGTCAAGGTTAACACCCATGACCCAATCCCAGTCTTTGTAAGTATGATCCTTGACGTTTCCGCTAACGGCGACACCAGCGTTGTTGCAGACAACATGAACCTTTTTAAATGCAGCCTCGGTTTCTTTGGCTGCTTCCTCAAGCGCATCGCGGTCTGTTACGTCAACCTTTATGGTGATGACATTGGCATTAGATTCGGAAAATTCTTCTCGAGCGGCCGCCAGTGCATCATCCTGGACGTCGGCGATCGCGACTTTCATGCCAGCGCCGGAGAACGATCGTGCCATGGCTAAACCAAGGCCACTGGCACCACCTGTAATGAAGGCTACTTTTCCTGCGACATCTTTCATTTACCTACCCCTGTGGAATATTGGAATACCTAGCAGGTAGCATGATACGTTAGTCAGAGAGGGAGAAATAGATGATTATCAAGTGTGATTACCGCATCGCCAGTGTGATCGACGGCTATGGACTATTGCTGAGGAACAAGCACATAAATGATGCGGAGCATCGATTGCTAGGCAACAGCGTATTGTTCATTCACGGGGCTACCTACGGATCTACCTCAACTTTCGACTATGAGATTGAAGGTGAGTCGTGGATGGACAAAATGGCGGGAGAGGGGTTCGATGTCTGGTGCCTGGACCTCCTGGGGTATGGCGAGTCGGATCGGCCCGGGGAAATGTTGGTCGCGCCTGATCTGAATGACCCGATTGTCGATACTACTCATGCCATAGCAGAGGTAGACCGGGCTGTCGATTTTATTCTGAAAGACAGGGCTATTCAGCAACTCAGTCTGATTGGCTACAGTTGGGGAAGTGCCATCTGCGGGCGGTATGCCGGGGAGTTTGAAAGCAAAGTAAGTCGCCTGGTGTTGAGTGGTGCGCTCTGGGTCGAGAAGGGCGCAACGCCGCGAACAATTAGTGCAGATATTGGTGCGTATCGAACGGTGGACGCTGGGTCCATGGCGAAACGCTGGGCGACGGGATTATCCGGCGATGAAATTGATGCCATAGTGCCCCCGGCACGAGTTTCCAGATGGTGTTCAGATACCGTGCTTGTCGATCCGATTGGAGACAAGTCCGGATTGCTACGTGCGCCAACAGGAGTGCTCAAGGATTTTATGAATTACTCGCATACAGGGGAGCCCTGGTATAAGCCAAGGGAAATCCTGGCGCCGACGCAGGTTGTGGTCGGGGAACTCGATAAGGAAACAACGCCCGAACAGGCAAGAAAGGTTTTTGAGCAGCTTGGCAATGCCCATGAAAAAAGACTGACCATTATTGGCGGAGGAACGCATTCACTGCTGCTGGAGGATCGCAGGGATGCATTGCATAACGTTGTGTCAGGTTTCCTCGCTTAACTGAGCGGTCCGCCTGATATTTCAGGCTACCCGCTGTGTTGACCTTTCTAACCAATGAAGGTCGTCTGATTCAAGTATTGGCGCCAGCTTGGTACGCACCTCTTGATGGTAATCGTTCAGCCAATCAATTTCTGCCTGGCTCATGATAGAAGTATCAACCAATCTGGTATCGAATGGTGCGAAGGTGATGGTTTCGAATGCGAGCCAGCCATCTTCCCGTGCGACAACAATGACCAGGTTTTCACACCTGATACCGAAGCAATCTTCCTGATAGTAACCGGGTTCGTTTGACACAACCATGCCGGGTAACAGTTCCTGTTGAGGTCCTGATTTGCTGATTCTCTGGGGGCCTTCATGCACGCTCAGGAACGCGCCAACACCGTGTCCCGTGCCGTGGTCGTAGTCCAGCCCTTCCTGCCAGAGAAATTGTCTGGCAAGGACATCAAGCTGAACACCCGATGTACCTCTTGGGAATACTGCGCGAGCGAGCGCTATGTGGCCCTTCAGAACAAGCGTGTACATTTTTCTGTGCTCGGCCGTGGGTTCCCCAATGATTACAGTACGAGTGATGTCGGTGGTGCCGTCTGAATACTGTCCACCAGAATCCACGAGATAGAGGTTGTTCATCTCCAGCATGGCCGGTGTGCCATTCATATGATTGTAATGGCAGAGCGCGCCATTTTTACCTGCAGCTGAGATTGTGTCGAAGGAGAGGTCGTGAATGTCGGTGAGTTCGCGCCTGAATGATTCGAGTTTGTCTGCAAGTTCAGCCTCGTTGTAAAGCGTTCCTGATGTCACCTCTCTATCAATCCATGCGAGATAGCGGCTCACGGCGGAACCGTCTCGTACGTGGCAGTTCCGAATTCCACCCAATTCTGTCTCGTTCTTCTGGGCCTTGGGTATGAGTACAGGATCTGTGGCGGCGATCAATTTTGCGCCTGCATTCTGGCATCTGAGTTGGCACCAGGCATTTGCCATAGTCGGGTCCGCCATCACCCGTTTCCCCTGGGTGCCGAGCTTCTGAAGGGCTTGCTCCAGTTGGTCTTCTTCCTTAACGGCGACGCCTGTACCAACGTGAGCGGCGAAATCATTAGGTAGTTTGCGTGGGTCTGTATAGATAACCATATCGCCTGTGCTGTCCAGTGTTGCAAATGCGAGCAGTACTGGCAGCCTTGGTACATCACCTCCCCTGATATTGAGTAGCCAGGCGATGGAATCGAGTTGAGAAATCAAAGCGATGTCGGCGCCGGATTTTTCTATTTCGGCGCTGATCATCTGTCTTTTCTTTTCGCTGTTAACACCGGTGAACTCTTCGCCAAGCAACGTGGCTAATTTGTGATCTGGCACGGGCCGATCTTCCCAGTGCAGATCGATCGGATTGTGATCCAGCTCGATCAGTTCAATGTTTTTCGTGGCGAGTTCCTTTCTGGTCGCCTGGTACCAGGAAAGTGTATGCATGCGAGAATCGATCCCTATCCGGGTGTTTTCCCCCAACGTTTCGCACAGCCAGCGAGTGGGTGGCTCCTCAATAAGATGATGGAACTCGAATGACGTCTCAGGAACCTGTTGTCTGACTTGAATCGTGTAGCGACCATCCACAAACATCGCAGCTCGTGTTTTCAGCACAACGGCGACACCAGCAGATCCCGAAAAACCACTGAGCCAAAGAAGCCGTTCGTTTTGTGGCGGTACGTATTCGCCAAGGTATTCATCCGCCCGGGGAATGATGAATGCGTCCAGGTTTGATTTCGCCATTTCCTGGCGCACCTGTTCAAGGCGTTGTTGAATGAATTCGCTCATAGTTAGTCAGCCAGGTTTTAGTCGCGGTATTATATCGCGTTGGTAGGTTCGTTACCCAGTGCGTTACCTGGTCAGTTATCTGGTCAGTTATCCGGTCAGTTATCCGGTCAGTTATCCGGTCAGTTATCCGGTCAGTTATCCGGTCAGTTATCCGGTCAGTTATCTGGTCAGTTATCTGGTCAGTTATCCGGTCAGTTATCGGGTAAGTCACCGGGTTCGGTATTGGGGAGCTTTTGGCCTGGTGGCTTGAGCAGAGCATAGCGTTTCGGTTGTCTTATTACCGGCTTTTTTCACACCTGACCCCATAAAAAAGAAATAAGCGTTGTACTTTCGCGATATTTAATTATTATTTTATCAGGACATTTCATTTACCTATTTCTTAAGGAGGCGAACCAGGTGCAAAAAAACAAAGGACACTTCACGGTTAACGATTTGGGTAATTTATTCTATGGCCAAAAGAAACAGAGCACGCTCAGCATCTAGTCGACAAAAACAGGAAGGGAGGAAATCCAGGCAACCTAACAGGCAATCTTCAAGCAACTTCAGTAGTGCAGATATCTATACATTGCACCCGATCAATTCTCATCTTGAAACAGCTTACACCCCTACCAGTGCGCGCGAGCCCCTCGAAGCTCGCACCAAGTCCCAAAAAAAATATATGTGCGCCATCAAAAGTCATTGCCTGACCTTTGGTATTGGTCCGGCAGGGACCGGCAAAAGCTATTGCGCGACCGCCATGGCGGCGGAAGCATTGGCGAATGGGCGAATAGAAAGAATCATTCTTACCAGACCAGCTGTCGAAGCGGGAGAGCAACTGGGCCACCTACCCGGAGACCTGGAGGAAAAGTTCAGCGTTTACATCGATCCATTCCGTGACATTCTGAACGACCGGCTTGGCAAAGGTGCCGTAGAATACAACCTGCGGCATGGTCGTATTGTCGCGGCGCCTTTGGCTTTCATGAGGGGAAAGACTTTCGGGGGGGATACTTTCGTCATTCTTGATGAGGCTCAAAACACATCAGTGGCCCAAATGAAGATGTTCCTGACTCGTATTGGTGAGGATTGTAAAGTCGTAGTGAACGGTGATGTGAAGCAGAGTGATATTCGCGGCAGTAACGGACTGGCCGACGCCGTTGCTCGGCTCAGGGGGCTTCCAGCCGTCTGTATTCATGAGTTTGAACGTGATGATATCGTTCGTAGCGGCCTGGTCCGGGCGTTAATAGACCGCTACGAGGTAGACGAATAGAGCAAAGCTCACTGGTTCAGGTTGTCGCCAGGTTTAACCGCAGTCGTGCTGAGTTTTTCCTTCTGCGCGTTGAGGTGGTCAAGTTTTCTTTTCACGCGGTCTGACTCAGGGTTTATGGCAAGCGCGGCTTGCAATGCGTCAAGCGCATCGTCCCAACGCTTTAACCGAATGAGCGCTAAGGATCTATTGTAGTGAACAATATCAAGCGGGACATTCGCCAGCTCGAGGGCTTTGTCATAATCCGCAAGTGCAGTGACATAATTTTTGGTCTGGTGATATACATTGCCGCGATTGATATAGATCTTGCCCATTTCGGGCGCCAACGAAGCGGCCTTGTTATGGTCCTTCATTGCTCTATCTAGTTGACCGTTTGCTGCGTAGATAATGCCGCGATTAGTATGAGTAGCCGCAAGGTCCCGGAGAAGCAGGCCGTCCTTGCTGATTGCGTCGGAACAATACATGAGCCCGTGCGTAGAAAATGGCGTATTGCTTTCCTGGTAACAACGCGTCGCATTGTCGGACCCAAAGGTGGTTTTGCTCGTTGCGTGCGCGAGTTGAGTACCCGATATGATAATAAGGTAGATGATCCATCTCATGGTGTTTGGCGATCCTCTTGGTGATATAACGATTTAAGTGTGGATGTGAATTTAATTGGCGATAGGGAAAAGTATCGGTTAGAAGCGCGGGCAGGTTGCTTTAACCCTATTGCTGTTGGCTCAGCAACCACAGGCGCTGAAACAAGCATTCTAAAATAACCTCACTGGATCCCAGCCGCCACGAAATGACTGAGTGTTTGACCAAACTGTGTGTGCTTCCTGCGTCAGGTCATGTGTCTTTACCAGGCAGATTTGGCCATCACAGAATTCGAATGCAGTAATGTGTTTGGCTTCGAAATCGATGACCGAGAAACCAGGCCAATGTTCACCTCTGAGTGTTCCTGCGTTAATGAGGGTTAGAGCCTCAAAATGAATCAGGGTTCGAAAGTGCATGTGACCATTAATGAGGTACTTAAACTCCCCGTCAAGGATGATATTGTCCAGCAGGTGGCTGCGTTCGATGGCCATCTTCTCCGTTCCAGGCCAGACCTTTCTCAGGTCATCATCGGCAATGCCGTGACAAAGTAGTAGCTTGCCTTTAATGGTGTCCAGCGTCACCTGACTTGGTAGCGACGCCAGATACGAAAGCGATTCTTCCGTCAGGTCGTGCACGCTGTGCGCGTCCTTGATATGTCTGGCTTTATCTTCGAGTATCCAGCGGTCATGGTTGCCTCGTACGGTTAATACAGCTGCGTTATCGAGGAGTTTGATGCTTTCGTTCGGGCAACCAATGCCATCAACAATGTCTCCGGTGCAGACTATTGCATCGGTATCCAGACCTTGCAGGTGTACCAGAGCCGCCTCTAGTCGTTGATGTTCCGAGTGAACATCGCCGATAACGCCGAGTTTTTTAATTTTGCCTGCAGTGCTCATGTTGTCCCTGGGTGAATGAGTGAATTCACCATTTGCAGTCGTTCAAGATTGCTGGTTGCTTCCAATATGGATTGCATGGTGTCTGCGTCGAAACGCACGAGCTGAAAAATTTTGAAGGAAAATTCGGTTGGGGTAAGTGCAAGCCACTGATCGCTGTTGAACTCGCTAAGTTTGGCTGGATCGTGTTTGCCAATAAGCTCGACGACAGAATCAGTGATGAGCTTCTGGTATGCCATTAACTCGTCATCAGAGACAAGCTCGCTTTCGTCCTCTAGCTCACTGCAGGCGACAATCCTGTAGGGGATAGTCTGCACTTCACGGACAAGCTGCAGGCGCTTGCTCATCGAGATGTGGATGTAGACCCTACCGTCGGCCGTCGTATCTATGATTTCGCACGTTCCTGCAGAAAACACCTCGAAGGGTTGATAGGTGGCCTGATTGTTGTTGAGCGCATCCTGCATGGTCTGTCCATCTTTGGCAGACCGGATTTCTTTTTTTGTGTGGCAGACTGCGATCATGCGGTCGTGCTCCACCGCGTCAGTCACCATCTGTCGATATCGGGGCTCGAAGACGTGCAAAGGAACGGTGGTGCCAGGAAACGCAACCATGCCGGGGATTGGAAATAGCGCGACGTCGATCAAGGTTTTAGCCATAAGAGATTGTACGCGTATGTACGTCGGGAGCGAAAGTCTGGATCAGTGCGGTGCTCGTTGGGCGCCAGCGAGTGGACAGCAGTTGGCAACTACCGGGGTGACCACCTGAAACCCGAATCAGGGCCGCTGCTGAGGGCCCTGCCGCTAGAATTTAAAAGCGGTATCCAGGCTCAGTCTTTTATAGTCTTCCTCTACGCCAAGATCCGCGTTTCTTTGATTGTCGAAGAAAGTGAAGCCGATTTTCCATTGTTTGTTTACTGCCCATGCACCCTTAAACAGATGTCCCTTTGCATCGGTTCCGCCTCCGGCGAAGTCTGAATCGGTGACCAGCCCCAGGACTGCGTCTGCCTCGATGTTTTGATAGAGATAGCTAAATTCCCAGGTACCGGGTGCACCGGCATTACCCAGCTTCAATCCTGCCGCCCAGGCGGTATCAAAGTCACTCGCGTCCTGGTTCTGGACAAGGTCAGCAAATAAAGCAACCGGTGTCTCGCCAATTGTTGTGCTTAACTGAGCGAACAGCTCCAGTTCTTCGTAGTTATTATCGTATTTGCATCCAGTGAGCGCGTCAGAATCGATGCAGGAAAAGCTGTTGCCGAAGAAATCATCCGAGTCACCGATGAAGGCTTCCCGGTCTTTTGTATCGATATCAAAGTAACCGATGCCTGCGACCAACTGACTGTTACCAACTGAACCTTTGAAACCAGTCTGGAAACCGTAGGCCGTTAGGTCATTGTTTTTGCTATCGCTCTCAAGAAAGTTAGCAGCAGCGTTTAGAAAGTAATTGCCACGTTCAAAAGTGAATCCGAGACCTTCAGGACGATAGTCTCCATCCCAGAGCAACCCATGACCCGCAGGCCGGTAAAAAACATTCTTCATTTTCCCGCCAATGACATTGAAGCCTGGTTTTGCCTGCCACTTAAAGTAGGCGAGGTCGAGATTGATATCCTTTGTGGCGCCGCCGCCGCCTAAAGTCTGGTTTGTGGACACGGCGTCCTCATTTCCTGATGCCAGCCCGATACCTACCTCAACTTCGTCTGCCGGCCTGGCAGTCACAGCAAGGCGAGCCCGAACCCGGTTGCGTTCCCGGGTATCACTTCGTTCCGCATCAATATTTTCATATCGATATCGGAAGTCGCCCGTGATCTTGACACTTTCTGTCCAGCCGGCGGGCGTAAGGGTTGTTGCGAGCTTTTCAACGGTTGAGGTGCTGGAAACGAAAGAATCCTTCAGCGCCTTGTTTTCTGCTTCCAATGCTTCTACCCGGTGTATCAAAGACATTAGCTCGGTTTTGAGGTCAGAAAAATCCTTGTCTGACACCGAAGCTTGCGCGACCTGGGCACAGGTCATTATGAGAAGCAGTGCTATATAGCGGATCATGGTTTGGTTCCTCGGAATAGATAGCTAGTCGGTATATTGAGTGACGCTCGGAGAAGTTAACGGGTTTTTGTTAAGGCTTTGTTAATAAGGTGTTAAACATGCTGCTAAATCAGTGTTTACGATTGGCTGGTCTCTTAAATCATCGATTTCGGGTGGTCAGGCGCTTATTTTAGGGGGATTGCCGGAGAAAGGGAGGATAATTGAAAACTATCTCTAACAATCTTAACCCCGGGTGTCTTTTAACCGCGCCGATTCATGCCGGAGTGGCAAGATGAATGAATATTTAGCTGCCTTACTTGGGGTGTCGGCAGTCTATGGCTGCGCACCATGCACCGGGATGACAACCAGGCGACACCACCAGTAATGGTTGTTCCGAAGATGATGGCCAGACATTAATCTTTTAACATCTTTGCGGTGTTAAGCGCGCTGTTGCCAGCATGGGGGAAAAAGTCTTCAGGGCTATCGATGCCACGCTGAGCAACAAGGGACTGCTTGATGGCAACTGCGGCAGCCGGGGGGTAACTCGCAATAGTCGCTGCGATTTCGTTGCAGCGTTCAACAACGCTGTCGTCGCTCACATACTCGCTGATGAGTCCGAGCCGGAGCAACTCTGGCGCCTTTACCCGATCACCCAGGAAGGCCAGGCGTGCTGCCTGGAATTCGGTCGTTTTAATTTTCAGCCATGCCGCATTCATCGGGATGCCAACGCCTTGTTGAATTTCTCCGATTTGAAGAAAAGCGGTTTCACCGGCAACGATCAGATCACAGGCAAAAGCCAGGGACGCGCCTGCGTTGATGGCAAATTTTTCAAGTGCGGCAATGACCGGCTTTTTACAGTAGTAAAGGGCCATGTGCATCGATCTTACATCCCCGACATCTTTGCCGCTCCAGGGTGGTGGGGGGTCTGCCTGCAGAGCCTTGAGGTCGATACCGGAGCAAAAGTATCCTCCTTCTCCCCGTAGGACGATGGCGGAGATATTGTCGTCCTCGTTCGATTGTTCGATGTAGTCGCGGATTTCGCCGGCCAATGGTGGAATCAATGAATTACGCCGATCAGGTCGTTCGATGACTATCTCGGCCCAGCCCTCATGGATATCCAGTCTTGAAAATTCAGGCATTGTCGCTACCCCTATGTCTCTTCTTGTCCACCATAACCTTAATGGCAGGGTTTATCTTGCCATCATGACAGTTTTAGCGGAATGGCTCCCGTTCCTGCACGCACGTTTTTTTCATTCAGGCTCTAGCAGTTACTTTTACAATGCGGCTGAGTTGATAAGCCGGGGAGCCCTGATCGTCACTGGTCAGGAACGAAAAAATGCTCGAAGGTCTTCCACCAGAAGCTGTGGTTCTTCCGCTGCGCCAAAGTGACCACCGCTCGGCATCAATGTATAACGTGCCAGGTTGGCATTGTCTTCCAGTACGGCGCGCGGCAGATGTACAACATCTTTTGGAAACACGGCGAAAGCGCAAGGAGCTTCCAGGGTCGGTGAACGATGGTGTGCCATTGGCCAGGGTTTACTGAAATGTTCGTGGTACAACCGCAGGGATGAGGTGATGGCTCCGGTGCACCAGTAAAGGGCTGCGGTTGTGCACAGGTGTTCTCTCGAGAACCTTGATTCAATATCTCCGTCACAATCACTCCAGTTCCGTCTGCGCTCCCAGATCCACGAAGCAGTGCCAACGGGCGAATCCATCAACCCATAAGCCAGCGTCTGGGGGTCCAGCCTATGAACGGCGACGTGGCTGGTGATCAGCGGTCCAGCTTCGGTGTTGCGTTTCAGCATCCATGCTTCAGCCGCGTCGTAATCTTCTGGTCCCAGGGTTGAACGATCAACGCCGGGAATTAGTGTAAGACTCATGTGGGCACCCAGCAGTTTGTCAGCGTACTCATGTGCAAGGTGGGCGGTGACCAGTGCACCCCAGTCACCGCCATGGGCGGCAAACTTTGTGTGGCCGAGCTCTTCGGTCATCAGCTTCACCCAGAGGCTGGCGATTCGCGATACATCAACACCGGATTGAGTGAGGGGCGTCGAAAAACCAAAACCCGGCAGTGATGGCACGTAAACATTGAATGCATCTTCTGCCTTGCCACCGAATGACTCGGGATCAGATAGAGGGCCGATCACATCCTTGAAGTCCCAGAAGGTCCAGGGCCAGCCGTGGGTCAATATGATTGGCGGTGCATCGAGGTGCTTGGCGGGAGCATGCAGGTAATGCAGTTTGATACCATCGATGGACGCTTCATAGTGCTTCCAGCGATTCATCTCGACTTCTTGTTTGTTCCAGTCCCATTCTTCTACCCAGTACTCGACCATTTCCCTTAACCAGGATTGAGGTACGCCATACTGCCAGTCATCGCGGCCGATAACCGGGGGCCAACGAGTCTGCTTTAGCCTGGAATTCAGCTCATTCAAAGAGGCTTCCGGCAAGGTTGCACTGGTTTGTTTTTGCATTTTTCTCCCCTGTGTCGTCAGGTTAATTCAAATGTTGGTTCAGGAAAACAACCCTGTGTTATCTTTGTGGAATCGAATAGAAGGATTGAAGAATGCAGGCAATGAAAGGAAAGGTGGCGGTAGTGACCGGTGCCAGCAAAGGTATTGGCAAGGGCGTGGCGGAAGGCCTTGGTGAAGCGGGCTGCACGGTATATCTCACCGGTAGAAGTACAAGTAGTGACTCACCGCCGGGGCCGCTCACGGTCGAGGCTACCGCCGCTTCGGTAGAAGCATACGGGGGGACCGCGATTCCTGTAGTGCTGGATCACAATAATGACGAAGAAGTGCGCGCTTTGTTTGATCGGGTTGAGAAGGAACAGGGAAGGCTCGATATCCTGGTTAACAATGTTTACCAGATACCTAGTCCACCGGCGATGGATAAAGGGTTTTGGGAGCACCCCATTTCGGTCTGGGATGACCAGTGCGGCGTAGGCCTGCGGGGATATTATGTCGCCAGTGCCCTGGGAGCGCCGATGATGGTGCGTCAGGGGAGTGGACTTATCGTCAACATCTCATCGAGGGGCGGGCGGGAATACGTATTTAGTGCCAGTTATGGCGTGGGTAAGGCGGGGGTAGATCGGATGGCACAGGATTTTGCTGTCGAACTTAAAGAATACGGTGTGACAGCGATCTCATTATCGCCTGCAAAGGTGAAGACGGAATTTATACTTGATATGGTCGCGCAGGGGCGAATGCAACTGGACGAGGATGTCGCGCAGTCGGTCAGATTTTCCGGACGTACCATCGCTGCCTTAGCCAATGATCCTAACGTCTTGGAAAAAACCGGAGGAATCTACACTGTCATCGAAGTTGCCAACGCTTACGGTGTGATTGATCCTGATAAAGAGTAGCGGGATTAAAAACCCCGCGATCTTTTATCCCTTAAGCTCTTATAGCGCGACTACGTTCTCTGCCTGGGGTCCTTTTTGACCCTGGGTGATCGTGAACTCTACACTTTGACCTTCGGCCAGAGTTTTGAACCCATCGCCTGTAATAGCGCTGAAGTGAACAAATACGTCCGGGCCAGACTCCTGGGCGATAAAACCGAACCCTTTAGATTCGTTAAACCATTTTACGGTGCCAGTCGTTGTTGACATGATGTCTTCCTAATTTCTTTACAAGTTCGTGCTACTAAGTAGCGATTAGCAGAAATGTAGTACTAATACTTATGAAATCAGGAAGTAAAAACTTCTTAGCAGTGCATAAATAAAAGAGGTACTTTCTCGCAAGGGGAGTATACGCAGCTTTGATGGTAAGCCACAAGCCACAATGAACATGAATAATACTCATAATCCGGGGATCTGCCCCTGTGAATCCGGCCTGGTCTATGCGGAATGTTGCGGGGGATTGCATTCATACCGTGTGTTCGCCCAGACTGCCCTGCAGCTGATGAGATCCCGGTACAGTGCGTTTACGCTTGGGTATGCCGAATATCTTGTCAAATCCTGGCATCCGAATACCAGACCCAGCAGCCTTTCTATTGATGCAAGCCAGCGTTGGATTGGCCTGAAGATAAAGACCGTATCTCGCGGTGGGCCCGACGAAGACGAAGGATCAGTCGAATTCGTTGCTCGCTACAAGGTGCAGGGTAAAGCCTACCGCCTTCACGAGAACAGCCGTTTCCGCAAGCTGGATGGGCGTTGGTATTACCTTGACGCTAAGCAACCTGGCTAGTCAGCAGCGACAAATTTCATAGAGATGGAATTGACGCAGTGGCGAATATTTTTCGCGGTCAGACCCTCACCTTCGAATACATGGCCAAGATGGCCGTCGCATCGCGCGCACAGGATCTCAACACGATAACCATCGGCGTCAACTTCCCTTTTAACCGCGCCCTCAATCTCATCATCAAAGGCCGGCCAGCCGCAATTCGAGTGAAATTTGTGCTCGGAGCGATACAGGGGTGTATTGCACTGTTTACAGACGTAGTGGCCTCCGGCTTCGAAGTGATCAGTTAGTGGACCGGTAAATGGCATTTCAGTGCCTTTGTGTAGCAGAACTTGTTGTTCTTCCGGGGTCAGGTCGTTGTAATCGGACATAGGGAGCGTGTGATAGTGAAGTGTGGAATGGTTTTACCAGTGTTGGATGATCACCTGCAAGTTGAAAATAGATTGTGCTAGGCTCTGACTCGCTAAATTCAAGGAGAAAGGCATGTACCAAAAGCTGATGCCGGCAGCACTGTTATTGCTGGCGGGTTGTTCTGAAACACAGGAAACATCGCAATCACAGGTCGTTCAAGAGCAGCAGCCATCGCAGGAAATACAGGCTTCCCAGACGGTAAGTCAGCCGGAAGTCGCCGCTGAACCTGGTCATGCTGAACAGGAACTTATTCAGCAGGAACTTACTCATCAAGATCCGGGACAGGCGTATTTGTACATCAATGCGCAGAAACCTGGCGTGAAGGTAATGCCGTCAGGACTGCAGTTCGAAATCATTGAATCCGGTGAAGGTCGATCGCCGCTGGCCACCTCAAATGTTCTTACCCACTATCATGGCACCTTCGTCAATGGCGATGTGTTCGATAGCTCTGTGGATAGAGGGGCGCCTGCCGAATTTCCAGTGAACCGCGTCATTGCAGGCTGGACCGAAGCTTTGCAAATGATGAAGGAAGGCGACAAGTGGCGGTTAGTCCTGCCTCCTGAAATTGCATACGGTGAAAGAGGGGCCGGTGGGCTGATTCCTCCGAATACTGTGCTGGTGTTTGAAGTAGAACTCATTGAGGTGAAGGGCTAGAGACGTATGATCACGTTAGAAGACTTCAGGGCTGAAACCAGAGCCTGGCTTGAACAAAATTGTCCGGATGGCGCAAAAGGACCGGGACAGACTCCGCTCGGCAGCAAATCCATCGAGCTGGAGCCGGATGTTCGAACCTGGTTGGATCGCATGGCTAATAAAGGCTGGACGGTACCCACCTGGCCCGCCGAATATGGTGGTGCGGCGTTGAATAATGATGAATACAAAATTCTCATTGAAGAGCTCAAGCGCGTTGGTGCTCGAACTCCCCTAACTGGCCGGGGCGTTAATTACATTGGCCCGACTATCCTCGAATTTGGGACAGATGAACAGAAGGCGAGGTGGCTGCCGATTTGTGCGCGCGGGGATGGGGCCTGGGCGATGGGTTATTCAGAGCCAGGCGCGGGTTCAGACCTGGCCAGCCTGTCTACCAAAGCAGTAAAAGAAGGCGACAATTACATCATTAATGGCAGGAAGACCTGGACCAGTGATGCGGTTGACTGTGATTACATCTTTGTTCTTGTGCGCACATCGCCGGACAAACCCAAACATGAAGGCATTAGTTTGGTGCTGGTAGATATGCACCAACCAGGCGTCACTGTAAATCCGATAGCCCTGATTTCCGGTGCTTCTCCCTTTTGTGAAACACTGTTCGAAGACGCCATTGTGCCAGTTACCGACCTCATTGGCGGCGTGGATCGCGGCTGGACTGTTGGTAAGCGTTTGTTGCAGTTTGAGCGATCAACTCATGCGGGTATCAATATTTCCGGCTCCCAGGGCGGCAGGAACGAAGAAAGCCAGCTGCCGGAACTGGTAGCGCATTATGCCGGGAAAGCAGATGGGCGAATCGTGGATGCGTCGATAAGAACCTGGCTCACCCGGCATGAAATGAACACCCATGCTCAACGGATCACACAGCGTCGTGCGATTGCGGAATTACAAAGCCGGGCGCCAGGCTTTACCTCCTCTGCTGTCAAGCTAACCAACGCTCTTAACATTCAAGATGGCGATGAACTGCTAATGACGGCCATGGGCAATAGCGCCTATCACTGGGATACTGACGGTGGGGCTTCAGCAAAAGAGGTTGCAGCGGTCAAGAAATGGCTCTACCAGAAGTCACTAACCATAGCGGGTGGCACCAAGGAAGTTCAGCTGAACATCATTGCAAAACGGGTTTTAGGTTTACCTGACTAAAATCATCGTTAGTTTAAATCAGTTGGTTTCTTTTGTTAGGCTTCACTCTGTCAATAAAATAATAGGGAAGTGCTCATGGATATGGAATTAATATATACGCCTTTGTATACGGGATTAACTGCAGCTTTTCTAATGGTCATGCAGGTTGTGTTGATGTACCGGGTGATCGGACAACGTGGCCAGGCAGACGTGCTAATTGGTGCAGGTGGCAACGAGGCGCTGGAACAGAGACAGCGTGTGCACGGAAACTTCATCGAAAACGTACCAACCTTTCTTATTGGCTTGGCGCTCATTGAAATGATGGTAGGTAGCACGCTCTGGGTATTGGTGCTGGCGGGGGTTTTTGTGGTTTCTCGCATTGCCCACGCAATAGGTCTTGGTATGAGCACCGGCGTTACGCCCGGGAGGTTAGCTGGAACTCTGGGGACCATGATCTGCACGCTAATCGCCGGCGGATATCTTGCTTACCTGGTAATCGGTCAGCTCTAGACTTGACTGAGGTAATAACGGGATTACGCAGATGAGACTGGCGCTTATCGCTGCGGCGATAGTGTCATTGCTGGTTAGCGGATTGGACGAATGGAAAACTCGTTATTGTCGACCTGAAAGTCTCTGCGGACTAGTTTCCCAGACCGTTCAATTGATCCTGCCAGCCACTTCTGCAGTCAGTTCGTAGGAGTGCAATCGTGCCTCGTGATCAAAGATCGAGGACACGATGATGAGTTCGTCTGCCTCAGTCTCTTTAAGGAACTTCTTGATTTGCTCCTCGATCACGTCTGCATTGCCGACCGCCGCGCATCGAGCCATTTGATGTAACATCTGTTGTTCGGGTGCCGACAGCGTGGCTTCAAAATTAGCGATGGGCGGCGGTAACTTTCCTGCTGAACCTTTCCTCATATTGACGAAAGATTGTAACGAAGAAGATCGGAGTAGATCCGCTTCCTCCGCGCTATCTGCCGCACAAACGTTATAGCCGAGCATGACATGCGGCTTTTCGAGTTGTTCTGAGGGCTTAAAGTTTTCCCGATATATATCGATCGCCTGGTCCATTGCCGCGGGCGCGAAATGTGAGGCGAAGGCGAAGGGTAATCCCAGCATCGCGGCAAGCTGGGCGCCGAAAAGGCTCGAGCCCAGTATCCATAGCGGCACATTGGTGCCCGCCCCTGGCGTTGCCACAATTTTTTGGGCCGCCTCGGGCTCTGTAAGATAGTGTTGGAGCTCCGTGACATCTCTGGGGAAGTCGCCGACCTCCTGGGAAAGTGATCGCCTGAGGGCCTGCATGGTCAACTGATCAGTACCCGGCGCGCGACCAAGCCCAAGGTCAATTCGGCCAGGGTAAAGCGTGGCGAGAGTACCAAATTGTTCCGCAATCATCAGCGGTGCATGATTGGGTAGCATGATGCCGCCAGCGCCAACCCGAATCGTTGACGTGCCGCCTGCAATGTAGCCTATGAGGACAGAAGTCGCAGCCGAGGCGATACCGGGGAAGTTGTGGTGCTCCGCTACCCAGTAACGGTTGAATCCCCATTGCTCGACGTGTTGGGCTAGGTCGAGTGCGTTGTGAAGTGCTTCTGTAGCATTGCTTCCTTCGCAGACAGGCGCGAGATCGAGAACAGAAAAAAGCGTCATGTGTTGATCGGCTGTATGAAAGCGCTCTATTCTAAACTTGCATCAGGGCTGTGTCTTGCCCATATCAGTTTGTCTAATAATTATAGTCGTGCAAAGGCATATTAATTCGCGGGGAAGTTGGTGTTATATTCACCTTAAAGGGAGTGCACATTGGATTCGATTAATACGGTAACTGGAACCATTTCACCCGATGACCTCGGATTCACTCTGATGCATGAACATGTGATGGTCAGTGCCAGTGGCTTGTGGGATCAGTATCCTGATCTGTTGGGGCCTGATCGCGAGGCGAGGGCTATTGCGAGCCTGAAGGAGGCCCGGTCGGAAGGTATCGATACCATGGTCGATGCAACGACCTTTGATCTTGGGCGTAAGGCAGAATTGTTGAGCCGGGTTTCCAAAGAATCAGGGGTCAATATTATCAATGCCACCGGATGGTGGCTTGATGTTCCAAGGTTTCTGCAGGGGGTCTCCCCAAACCAGATGGCAAGAGAGTTCGTTAAGGATATCGAAGAAGGTTTCAGAGGCACTGATATCAAAGCGGGTATCCTGAAGTGCGCCGCGGATGTCGAGAATGTGACGCCGCCGCTGGAAGTGATGGCCCGAGCGGTAGGTCGTGCTCATGCAGAAACAGGCCTGCCCATCATGGTGCATTCTTATCCTACCGGGCAGGTGGCCCGACAACAGATCAAGATACTTAAGCAAGAAGGTGTCGATCTGACGCGGGTAAAAATTGATCATTCCAATGACACAACCGATATCGAGTATCTGAAATGGATATTAGACCAGGGTTGTTACCTGGGTTTGGACAGGTATCCCGGTCGTCTGGTAAGTCCACACATGAGGTCGGTGACATTAAAGAGACTGATCGATGCAGGTTACGAAGATCGCTTGTGCCCTTCCCACGATTGCATTTGTTTGGCGGTGCTTAAGGAAAACCCTGATGGCAGCATGCCGGAGGAACATGAATTCGCGAGGCACAACCAGCATGCATTCCTCTATATTAAGCGCGAGGTCATTCCCGACCTGCAGGAAATGGGCGTGACGGATTCAACAATCGAAACGCTGTTTGTTGATAACCCCCGACGTTTCTTTCGTGGAAGTTAGGTGAAGTCGATGAACCGGTTTTGTGAACTCGATGTTGCTGCCTGGCGGGAAGACGGGTTTGCTATCATTCCGGGTTTTTTCTCCGCGGCGGAACTTGCGCCGGTGCTGGCTGATTACGAGCGGCTCTATGGTGTAATCGGTGAGGGCGAGGGACAGGCGATTAATCTTAAAGAACCCGGTGACATCGGCGTGCTTGGTGGTTTTCGCGATAAACAGTTTAAGAATATTGATACGCTGCCTTATGGGGCTTCAGCGGAGCTCGACCTGCTGTCATTGCATCCCGCTTTGATTGCCTTTGCACGGTCATTGCTGGGGGTAGATGATGTCCACCTTTACCAGTCACACACCTGGGCAAAGTACACCGGTGAGACCGATTATGATCAGGATTTTCATTGTGACTTTAGTAATCACACCCTGGTCGTGCCATCGGATGACCAGGCGCTTCGAACAGTCGATTTTATTATTTACCTGACCGACGTGACCAATGAGCTTGGCGCCCTGCATTACGTTCCCAGGCGGAAAGCCGACAACATATTAGGCGATGGAAGAATAGGAGCATTTGATCCTTCGAAGCAGGCCGCGCTCAAGGCGGTTGAACAATCCGCAGCGTCAACCTCTGGTACGTTGGTGGCTCATAGTATTGATACCTTTCATCGGGGCACCAATCTGACAAAAGACAAGGGTTACCGTTTCACCATGACCGCGGGTTACAAGGCGGCTGGAAACGATATGATTGCCTACCACGCCTGGCAACAAAACGGTAACGGCGACTGGACTGGGATCATGAACAGTGCAAGCCCAGAACAACGATGCTGTCTGGGTATACCTGGGCCCGGTCATGCCTACTGGACGCCCAGGACCCTGAAGTTAACGCGGGCCAGGTGGCCCGAAATGGATATGCTGCCCTATTTCGCAGCTGCTGGAGTCGTGCCCTGATTGAGCAGCTCCAGGAATAAAGTAACTCCCAAAGGAAACACTGATGGCTGAAACCAACCCACCGCTGGCGCGAACCACAATCTATGCGCATGGAATCCTCGGTTTACCTCTGGCGGTCATTGGTTATCCGTTGGCTATCTGGATACCAGCGCATTATGCGGGAAGCCTTGGTATCGGCCTCGCCACAGTAGGTACTATCCTGATGCTGGCGCGGTTGACTGATGTTCTGACCGATCCAATTATGGGTGAGATTTCCGATCGCTGGGTAACCCCTTTCGGTCGTCGCAGGCCCTGGTTAGTGGTGGGTATGCCGATCATGATGCTAGGCGTCTACAAGCTTTTCATGCCACCGGATGAAGGCGTGAGCCTCTACTATTTTCTGGGATACCTGACGCTATTTTTTTTGGGGGCGACGATCATTGCGCTTCCTCACAGGGCCTGGGGCGCAGAGCTATCGGTTGACTATCACCAGCGCTCGCGCGTCACCGCGGCCCGAGAGTTTTACGTTCTGATGGGTTTGTTGCTGGCGGCCACGGTGCCGATGGTGGTAGAAATCATGGCGGATGGCGGTGGTTCCGTGAAGTCAATTTTTAGCGTCATTCTTACTGACGCCAAGGGCGCTTTTACCGGCGAACTGTTGGACAAAGAGGTCGTCGACCGAAAGACCCTGTCAGGGCCAGTGTTGATAGGGCTAGCCTATACCATTCTCATTCTGCTTCCGGTTTGCGTCTTCGTAGTACTGGCCATGGTCAAGGAACCGCCGACTGATGGTAAGCGTAATGTTGTCCCAATCAGAGAGGGGCTTAAGTATCTCTGGAAGAATGGCCCGATGCGCAGGGTGTTGATTATCGTGCTGATGGTGACATTCGGTGAAGCATTTAGAAATGCAGTATCACTCTTCTTCATCCGGGATATTGTTGGCGTACCAACGATTGGAGCCGCTTATTTCTTCTATTTTACCGCCGGTCTTGGGGCAATCCCGTTCTGGTTATGGCTGGGCAGAAAAATTGGCAAGCATTACGCCTTTATGTCGACATTGGTATTAGTGGCAACGGTGAGCGCTGCCAACCTGTTTCTTTCCTATGGTGACTACCTGCCATTTTTTCTGTTGTTCATTGTTAAAGGGTTTTGTTTCGGAGGGCTGCAATTTCTCCCGATTGCGATGCTGGCCGACGTGATCGATGTTGATACAGCGCGGTCAGGCGGTCACAGAGCGGGTACCTACTTCTCGATTATGGGCCTGACTGACAAGTTGGCTGTGGCATTTGGAACAGGCTTTTCGCTCAATCTTGTGGGATTACTCGGGTTTGATGCGGCTGGTGGTGTCACAGGCAGTACCGAAGTCGGGGTGCTCGCGTTACGACTGGTCTATTGTTGTGGGCCTATTTTCTTTTACAGTATTGCGATGGCATTTATTTGGGGGTATCCGCTGACACCGGCACGGCACCAGAGGCTGAGATTGCGTATCGAACGTAAAGCTGCTCGAATAGCGCGATTGAAACAATAGACCCCGGATCATCCCATGTTAAGGCCGCTGCTACTGATTGCTACCCTCGTGATGACTGCCTGCGGGTCAGATACGGAAGTTGATGATCAAGCAGGCGTTTCAACAGACGTTTCAATAGGGGGTTCCCACTCTGCTGATGCCAGCATTGAGTGGTTTGGAGGCTCGATACAAGCAGCGTTTGATTCCGCAGAGAGCGAGGCCAAACCAGTCTTCTTATATTGGGGCGCGGTGTGGTGTCCACCCTGTCAGGAAATCAAACATACGGTATTCAAGTCCCAGGAATTCATCCGACTGACGCGACTTTTTGTGCCTGTTTACCTTGATGGTGACACCGATGAGGCGCAGGCCTGGGGTGAAAAATTCGGTGTGAAGGGTTACCCGACGATGATTGTTTTCAACTCCGCGGGAGAAGAAATGACCCGGATCCCGGGTGGGATCGATATCTCACGGTACAACACAGTGCTTGAGCTCAGTCTGAACCAAATGAGATCGACCGCGGACCTGGTGCAGATTGCGCTTGCGGACTCAACCCGACTTTCAGCTGACGAGTTTTACCAATTAGCCTATTACTCCTGGTTTCAGGACACCTCGGCGGTACCTGATGACACCGACAAGGCTGAACTGTTTCTTCGTCTGTCGACCAGTGCTCCTGAAGGGGAACTGAGCAATCGTTTTTATATGAATTATCTGCTGGCCCTTACTGAAAAAAATGACCTTGAGGAAACCGGGCAAGACAAACTGGACCCTGCCATCGCCAGGCGACTGGAAGTTATTCTGTCATCAACTTCGCTGACGCTGGCGTCGTGGGATTCGCTCGCCTACTACATGGAGGAGATTCTGGCATTGCCAGTCATCGATGATGCGCACAAGGCGAGCCTTGCTGAGCTTTGGGCGAACAGTATTTTTGATCTCCGATTTGATGAGGCACTCTCCAGAGCGGAGAAGCTGGCAGGTTGGGTGCCTAAACTTCAGTTGGCTACCAGGGATGATCAGCCGCTTGCGGAGGATCTACGCGAAATATTGCAGGCAGAGCTGAAGGCAGCCGACGAAGCAACGCCTGATAGTTTTGAGCGACAAAGCGTGATTAACCAGATAAGCCATATCTATCGGGAAGCTGGTCTGGTTAATGATGCAAAAGGCTTGTTGCTGGCGGAACTCGAAAAATCCGCTTCGCCTTATTACTTTATGAGTGGTCTGGGCTCGCTTGCAGAAAAAGATGACCACTTCGAAGAGGCCCTGGCCTGGAGAAAAAGAGCCTATGAGAATTCAGTTGGCGTAGCCACCAGATTCCAATGGGGAGCGAACTACGTTTTAGCCATGATTCGAATGGCGCCTGAAGATCACCAGGCTATAGCAGCTGGGGCCAAGGCGCTCTTGTCGGAATTCGATGTGTCAGGAGAGCTGTTTGCAGGGCGAAACTTCCGGATCCTGAAACGGCTGAATGACAATTTGCGATCCTGGCGGGAAGAACAAAAACCGGAGACGCTGACATTCGAACCTGAAGTCGAAAAGTTATGCGATGACCAGAAGGAAGCCAGCCTGCAACAACAGAACTGTCGATCGCTGTTTGTCGAAGACCCTTCGATAGAAGAGAAGGTAGCCCAGGCGTCCTGAGTGATTTATGAAGTCTCTGACTAATGAAAAGTATCTCGAGATGCGAGCAGGGGCTGATGTCATTGCTGCTGATGATTATGGCGATAAAGTCCTGCTGCTGAAGGATGGCACCTACCTCAAGCTGTTTCGTGTGAAACGACTCTTCACCTCCGCACGGCTGTTTCCCTATTGGCGGCGGTTCGAGAAAAACTCAGAGGCATTGCACGCTCTTGGTGTGCCAACGCTCAAGGTGATTGAATCAATACGCCTGCCAGAGCTTGACCGGACAGCGGTGCATTATGAGCCCCTGCCGGGCAACATCCTGCGTGAGGTGCCTGATTTTGATGCCGGGCTTGTGACCAGGCTTGGCGCCTTTATCAAACAATTACACGACAAAGGTGTCTACCTTCGGTCCATGCATCTAGGCAATGTCGTGCTAACCCCTGACGGCCAACTTGGTTTGATCGATATTGCGGATATGAAGGTTTACAGGGGCTCGCTTCGGAAAGGATTACGAGTTCGAAACCTTCACCATCTTTGGCGCTATGAGGAGGATAGGCGGGCGATCGCTGTTCACCATAAAGTGTTCGTTAGCTCGTTCGATGCTGGCTACCGGGATCAAGCGTCCAGGATGTTCGCGCCGGAATAAATGTTGTTCGCGAGCACTGTGAGTGCGGCATACTATGTCACACGGAAAGTGACCGGCGGGTTCACGGAGACTGATATGGGCCCGCCCCGCACCATTTCAGTGTTTGTGAAATGGAAACACGCACCTATCACCGCACCTATCACAATGGAGGAAGGTGACGGCCCGATGATGGGCAGGCCTCCTATTACCTGATGAAGAGATCACATGATGAACAGATTAAATGAGAAAGTAGCCGTTGTAACCGGTGGTGCCAGCGGGATGGGGTTATCAACCGTGATTCGTTTTCTTGAAGAAGGCGCGTCCGTCGTGATTGCAGACTTCAATGAAACAACCGGGGCCGCTGCCGTTGAACAAGCGAACGGTCTGGGATACGAGACAAGCGTGAGCTTCATCAAGACTGACGTTGCATCGGAGCCCGATATTGTAGCGATGCTGGATGAAGCCGTGAGTCGATTTGGGCATGTCGATGTGTTGTTCAACAATGCAGGTGTTGGCGGGGCGATTGGTCCATTGACCGAAACCACGACTGAAGACTGGGATTACACTTTCGATGTGTTGGCCAAGGGGGTGTTTCTTGGCCTCAAACATGGCGCGCGTCACATGCAGGCCCAGGGACAGGGCGGCTCGATCATCAATACCGCCTCTATCGCTGGTTTGAGTGGTGATGCGGGTCCACTGGTTTACTCAGCGGCGAAAGCCGCGGTGATCAGTATGTCCAAAGCAGCCGCCGTTGAGCTTGCCGAATACCGGATCAGAGTTAACGCCATCTGCCCCGGGTTTATTGCCACACCCCTGGCCGATGGCGGTAAGCCGGAAGCGACCCGGAAGTCTTTTGCTAAGTCACAGCCCTGGCCAGACTATGGCAGGGGTGAGCATATCGCCGGAGCGGCATTGTTCCTGGCATCCAGTGATGCGGAGTTTGTCACGGGGGAGTCCATCGTGGTTGATGGCGGCTTAACCGCAGCAGGTCCTGAGCTTAGTCGAAAATTCCCAAAAATATCTGCGAGCAAATCCAGTATCTCCGGTGTTACCAAAGGGTCAACCGGTGAGCCACCCAAGATCAGGCGACTGGATGATTGAGCCGCTGGCATTTGGCTGGCGGGGGTATCGTTACCCTGCGTTTAGAGTGAAACCCTCGTAATTATTGGCAGCGACTTTAGCGCAGGTTTCAAAGTACAGGGGTATGCCGCCCACAAAGGGCATGAATACTCTGGGTTTCCCGGGCACATTGGCGCCAAGGTACCAGGAATTGCACATGGGCATCAGTGTCATATTGGCGAATTCGTTGCCCTGTTTTACCCAGGCATCTTCTGCATCCAGGTTTGCTTCGATACTGGCGAGTTGCTGGGTACGCATATAACCCAGGCATTCCATAATCCAGTTCACATGCTGTTCAATAGTTAAAATCATGTTGGACAGCACCGAAGGGCTACCGGGTCCCGAAATGGTGAACAGGTTCGGAAACCCATAGGTAGATAGGCCAAGATAAGTTCGGGGGCCCGCATGCCACTTTTCCTGCAAGGTCAGCCCACCTTTTCCCCTGATATCAATTTTGAGTAAGGTGCCGGTCATCGCATCAAACCCGGTGGCGAAGATGATGTCGTCAAACTCATACTCAACATCATTTGTTACAAGACCCTTGTCTGTCAGAAGGTCGATCGGGTGCTGGCTCACATCGACTAGTGCGACGTTGTCACGGTTATAGGTGGCGTAGTAATTGGTATCGACACACACTCTTTTGCAGCCAACAATCCCGCTGGGGCAAAGCAACTCTGCGACCGCAGGGTCAGTGACGGTTGCACGAATCTTCTCGCGGATAAATTCCGCGGCAATGTTGTTCGCTTCGACACTCAGCCCAAGGTCTGCAAAGGCACCGGTGAAGCCGAGGCCTCCGAGCACCCATCGTTCTTCAAGGCGTTTCTGGATGGTCTCGTTGTCGGCATCCCAGATCGAATCCTCGTGCTTCGGTCGTCGGGCACCGAACCCCCCGTGCATTTGCCGGTTCTCGTCACGAAAAGTACCGTATTCTCTTTTTATCTCGTCAATATAGTGCTCGTCCAGGTCCTGATTATGGGCGGGTACTGAAAAGTTGGCAGTTCGCTGGAATACGGTCAATTGTTCCGCCTGTTCAGCAATCAGTGGAATGGACTGAATAGAGGATGAGCCGGTACCAATGATCCCGACCCGGCGACCGGTAAAATCGACCCCCTCATGGGGCCACTGCCCGGTGTGGTAAGTGTTACCCTTGAAATTGGCAATGCCCTCAAAATCAGGTTGGTTGACTGAGGAAAGGCATCCGGTTGCCATGATGCAGAATCGAGCACTGATTTTTTCACCCTGGTCTGTGGTCACTTGCCAGACAGAAGCCTCTTCATCATAGTGAGCAGAAACTACCCGTGTGCTGAAAGAAATATGAGGCCGCAGGTTGAAGCTGTCAGCCACGTGGTTGGCGTACTTCAGGAGTTCTGGTTGAGTGGCATATCGCTCGGTCCAGTTCCATTTCTGTTGCAGGTCGTCATCGAAGGAATATGAGTATTCCATGCTTTCGATATCACAGCGCGCCCCTGGGTATCGGTTCCAGTACCAGGTGCCGCCAACATTGTCACCGGCTTCGAAGACCCGGGCTGAAAACCCGGCGTCCAGCATTTTGTAGAGCGTGTACATGCCCGCGAAGCCTGCCCCGACAACAATGGCATCGATTACTTTGTGGTGAGTCATGCTAGTCCCGATATTGCGTTCATAGGATTATTGACCACGGTTAATCGCTTGTCATTCCTATAGATTTCGTCGATAGCGAATGATTCTCGCCCCCGGAGCCTCTAACGTGATGTTACTGGTTATTGGAAGAGTGTAATGGGGACACCAGCTGTTGGTGATCAGTTAAATGGGATGCTTCTCGCGACAGCTGAGAATGATCATTATTCGGCGCTCTGCGATTTCACGAATAAACAGTTTGAGCGTCGGTTTTCCTCACACCTGGAACAATTTTATCCATTAATCCTGTCCTCTTGGACCAATAGTCAAATCCAGGCGTCGGTTGGGTTCCGAGCTGCGAAGGATGGTCCGTTGTTTCTGGAGCAGTATCTCGACCAGCCCGCTGAACTGCTTCTTAATGCAGATCGTAAGTCGATTGTTGAGATTGGCGGCTTTGCAGCGCTTAATCGGGCAGCCGCATTGCCTTTAATGCGAGCAGCGGCAGATTCGTTGCAGCAGTTGGGCTTTACGACAGCTGTTTGTGCAGCGAACAGGCCCATCAGAAGCTGCCTGAAGAAATTGGGAATCGAGCTCGCCGAGATTGGCGTTGCGAACCCAGAGCTTGTTGGCGAATCCAGGGCGTCCTGGGGCAGTTATTACGAGTCTGACCCGAGAGTGGTTGCAGGTGATATAGCGGCTGGGGTCAAAGTTATGGACAGGCTGTTTGGAGCTCCGGCCGGATGATTCATACGTTAGATGATCACGCCAGAGCCCAGCCTGGAGCAATTGCCCTGATGGCGTCGGGGATATCGCTTACCTATGCTGAGCTCTACCAGCGGGTAGTGGCCTTGGCGGGGGTGATGGCTGAAAGGGATATCCGCAGACTTGGGATCGGTGTTGGTAACGGCCTTGACTGGATTCTTGCTGATTTGGCGGGAATGATGAGCGGGATTGGTATTGTCCCCGTACCACACTATTTTACCCCCGGACAGGTCGAGTACCTGCTGGATTCGTCGCACGTTGATTACCTCCTGTCTGAGACCGGGTCCTGCCCCACAACCGGGCTGTTTGGGTCTTCGATAAAACAAATTTCAGACCAGACAGCTAATAAAGAACCGGTAAAAATCACTTTTACTTCAGGCAGTACTGGCGCGCCGAAAGGGGTGGTGCTGCGTCATGACAAATTGCTCACGATTGCTCGAAGTATCAATCAGATGATGGCGCCGCTGGATATCGGCAAGCACCTGTGTATCTTACCTCTCGCGACTTTACTGGAAAACATTGCAGGGGTTTATGCGCCTTTGATGAAGGGAATTGAAATTTGCGTTCCGAATGGGGAAGAGGTTGGTTTGTCCGGAAGCTCCGGGCTGGACCCAACTCAATTCGCCGAGTGTATCAATCAAGCCCGGCCGGAATCCATGATTCTTGTACCTCAGCTGTTGCTGGCAACCGTCACCCTGACGGAGCTGGGGATAATGAAACCTAAAGACCTCAAAATGGTTGCCGTCGGCGGTGGCAAGGTTGCGGAAAACCTGATCGAAAAAGCCTCGGTACTCGAGATTCCTGTTTATCAGGGATATGGCCTTTCTGAAGCGGGATCGGTTGTGACGCTTAATCTGCCCGGTGAGCAGAGGAAAGGCTCTGTAGGTAAGGCGCTGTTTCATGCCGACATACGGGTGAGTGAGAAGGGTGAATTGGAGGTCGCAGGTGCTCTGATGGAAGGTTACCTGGGAGAACAAAGATCGGGCGACTGGTTACAGACAGGTGACTTCGGCAGTATTGATGAAGACGGTTTTGTCTACATCACCGGGCGTATCAAGAACACGTTCATCACGTCCTACGGTCGAAACGTTCATCCCGAGTGGGTCGAAGCAGAATTTTTACAGTTTCCTGCGGTAGGACAATGCCTGTTCTATGGTGAAGCCCGTGATGAAAACCTGCTGCTGGTCTGGCCTCGTTTTCCGATTGACCCCGCGACCCTCAAAGAAATGACCAGCGAGGTTAATGAAGGTCTACCTGACTATGCCCGTATTCATCGCGTGATGATTGTTGAACAACCATTAAGCGAAGAGCTTATCACCGGTAATGGCAGGCTGAAGAGAAGCGAAGTCATTGGCCGGTATCGAACCGACATTGAAAATCAATACCAGAGAAAAACAGATTTCGACACATCAGGACTCGCCGCAAATGTTTTTTAAAGAACTGCTGGAGAAAACCAACGGTGAAAAAGAATACCTTCTTTCTGCGCCAATCATTGAAGATGTGATGCTGGGACGTTTTGACCTCAGTACCTACATCGCGTTCCTGAGCCAGGCCTATCATCATGTAAAGCATACGGTACCGTTGCTAATGGCGGCCGGGTCAAGACTCTCTACCGACCAGCGATACCTGCAGCCTGCGATTCTGGAATACATTGACGAAGAAGCGGGACATGAACTCTGGATACTGAACGATGTGGAAGCCTGTGGCGTAGACAGGTCTCAGGCGGTTGCACGACCAGCACCTTTCGAATCAGAGGTCATGGTTTCCTACCTGTATGACACGGTTAACAGGAAAAACCCGCTTGGAATATTTGGGATGGTACTGGTGCTTGAAGGCACCAGTGCAGGGCTGGCCACAGAGGTCGGGAAAATTGTGCAGAAGAAATTGGGGCTTCCCGCAGAGGCGATGTCCTATCTGGAAAGCCACGGCGCACTTGACCAGCAACACCTGAAGGGATTTGAGGAATTGATGGACCGTATCGAGGATAAGGATACTCAGGATGCCATTATTCATGCGGCCAGGTCTGTCTATCGCTTATATGGCGATGTTTATCGCGCGATACCTGCGCAGGCTGAGATCTGGCGGAAAGTCGTCGTCTCTTCAACAAGTGTCGCTTGAAAACCTGTCGCTTGGAAGCCGGTGGCTTGAGAATAGCTGCATGAACCTTGCCGGATTGAGGGTGCTGATCACCGGCGCGACCGGTGGCATAGGATCGGCTTTGGTCGACAAACTTCGAGCGCAAGGTTGTGAGTTGCTTTTGCACGGGAACTCAAAGCAGGGAGGTTGTGACAAAAATTTTGTGCGCGCTGATCTAACAACGCCTGAGGGGGTCGCTCGTCTTGTCGATGCAGCCACAAATTTTAATATCAGTGTTTTGGTCAACAATTGCGGCGTGAATGATTTTGGTGCTTTTGAAGAAGTTGATATAGATCGAATCATTAAAGTGAATGCGGTGGCCCCTATGCGATTAACCCAGGCACTGTTACCTCATCTGCGATCCAAAAAAGAGGCCGTCATTTACAACGTCGGTTCGACATTTGGGCAGATCGGGTATCCGGGATATGTTGCCTACTGCGCTTCAAAACATGCGCTCAAAGGATTCAATGACGCACTGACGCGAGAACTCGCCGATTCATCAGTTCGTGTTCAGTATCTTTCCCCTCGTGCTGTTGGCACTGCTATGAATGGAGCCGCTGCCAACGCGCTTAATGTTGAACTGGGCAATGCCGTAGACGCGCCATCGCAGGTCGCGGAAATCATTGCCAGGCAAATAATCCATGGTGACTCGCGAGTCCAGATTGGCTTTGTTGAATCCTTGCAGGTCAGGCTTAACAGCCTTTTCCCGAGAGTCATTGATTCTGCGCTGGCGAAGCAACTTAAACAGATCAAACAACACTTTTAGTACCTAACGGGAGATATTCCAATGAAACAACTTATGACACTTTTTATTCTGCTGTCAGTCTGCTCATCTGGGTTCGCAGCCACCTCGGTCTCAGCGTTACAAAAAGACTGGGCAATAACGAACTACGAATTACAGGGCGATGAACAGGTTCAGTCGTTTGAGCAGTTAATAGAGACGGCAGCGAGCGCGGTTGCGATGGAACCGAGTAATGCCGAGCTACTGATTTGGAAGGCCATTATCGAGAGCACCTATGCAGGGAAAGCTAGCAGTCTCACCGCGCTCCGTCTGGTTAAGGCAGCAAGGGCTGATCTAGAGGCTGCGATGGACATTGATCCAATGGCGCTTGATGGTTCCGCCTATACCAGTCTAGGCGCGCTCTACTATCAGGTGCCGTCGTGGCCACTCGCCTTTGGTTCGTCCAAAAAGGCGCGCAAACTGCTTGAAAAGGCGATTGAAGTTAATCCGGATGGTATTGATTCCAACTATTTCTACGGCGCTTTTCTTGTCGAGGAAAAGGACTATGACTCAGCCAGGCAGGCACTGAAGAAGGCATTGCAGGCGCCCGCAAGACCCGGGCGTGAACTTGCTGATTCGGGTCGTCGTGCAGAGATCACGGAGTTACTCAGCCAGCTGGATGAAAGCTAGAACGAGTAGAACAGGTCGATAAACGGGGCAATAGGTAAAGCTTTCCTGTCAGAATTTTTAAGCACGCCGTTGGCCATGTTGTATTCGGTGCCGATGACGTTGTTCCGATTGAAGAGGTTGGTCACGCCAATCTCGACCCTGAGCTTACTGTGGTTGAGTTTCCATTGTCTCGTGCCCTTCACGTCAACCGTGAGATAGTGGGACAGGCGACGATCGTTGCGGACAGTCTGTTCTGCATTTCCGGAAGCATTCAGTGTCAGCTGGGTCGTCGGCCAGCCGCTGTGGTAGGTCGATTCAACCGCCATTTGCCAGTCACGAAATTGTCTGGACCATCCGATGTTCGCAGCATGCTTCTGGTCCGAGCTTCGGCGGACCCTGCTTCCATTGACGGTTTCTTTGACCTCTGCGCGAGTATAGTTCAGCCAGAATTCATTTCCCCGCCAATCTCCGGAAACTGACAACTCGATGCCCTTGGCTGCCACTCGAGAGGGGTCAACCTGCGTTCGTTCCACCTGTAGTTCCGGCATGATTGAAAGAGGGTCCGCCAGGTTCTCGAAATAAAATTCCGGTTCGTCGGTGATTTTGCGGTAAGCCTCAATCTTCAGATCAAGGTGGCTGAACGATTGTTTGTAGCTCAGCACATAGTGGTTTGCTTTCTGTGGACGTTGGAAAAACTGGATGCCGTCACTGGCATCCAGTTCGTGGATGCCCTGGGATTGGGAAAACTTTCCAACGCCAATCCGAAGTTCTCCCGCTGAAGAAAAACGGTACAGCAGGTTGAGTCTCGGTGTTACCTGTTTAGACCACCCGTTTGACAGGTAGTCCTGAGTATCGATCCTGGCGCCGGCTTCTACATAAAGCTGCTGCAAAAGCCGGTGTTTATAGGAGACGAAAGCAGCGAGCTGGTGACCGAGTTCTGTTTCCTTAAATTGGCGGATTTCCGATCGTTCAAAGTTTGAGACGTTCGTAAAATGCGGGTCGATTTGAAGTGTAGAGTGAAAGCCATACTCCGCGTCGAGGTATCGATAGGATGCACCGACGTTAAGCAGGCTGTTCCCGAAATTATACTTGCGTGTATGTTCGAGGTTATACACTCGAAATTCCTGATCATCAGCGAGCGAACCCGTCACCATCTGCGGTTTATTGACGAATCCTTTACGATCATCTTTGATTGCCGTAAATCCGACCTTTGTTTCTGTCGTTGGCCCATTATCTTGTTCTCGACGGTAACTTAGCCATGTATAAAAACTACTGAAAGTGGAGTCCACGCTCTCGGTGTTGTTGGAATTATTGATCGAAAGGTCATCTCCAAACCAAAGAACGTTGGTTTGGAAAGTTCTTTCCTGATCAATGTCGAATTGATACTGGATGTGCATATCGGCAAAAGAGGGTGTCCCAAGATCGTGTTCCACTGCACCAAGAAACAGGTCAATGGTGCTTCGTCTCAGGCTGATGACCAGGTTGTGCTGGTCTAAAGAAAGGGTCTGTAAATAGGATGCAGTGTACAGGCCAAACCCTAGTTCCTTTGAGTCATCAACGGTCCCCCGGGGCGTCGTGTTGAGGACGGTAACCCCGCTCAGGCGATCGCCGTAGGTCACGGGGAACCCTCCTGTTAGAATATCGATGGAATCGATCGACCGGCTATCAATAACGGAAAACAACTGGTTGAACTGATGTAGATGGAATGGATCGTAGAGTCTCATTCCATTGAACATTATCAGCATTTCATTTTCCCGCCCGCCACGGATCGCAGATCGCGCCGAGACCCCATTGTTCGCAGACCCGGGTAACCGACTCGAGACACGAAGCGCATCATTGGCAATGGCGGGTTTTTTGGACAGATTTTCACGATCAATTGATAGGCTACTGTTGATGTACATCATTTGAAATTGGTGTGCACTCGCGTTGACAACAACTTCTTCAATGGTGCTGTCGTTGTCTAAGGTTGATTCGGGAGGACTAACTATTTCTGGCAGCAGCGTTGAAACGACGAGAAATGAATCGTTAGGGGCTGCTTTTAGTTCAAGATCGTAGGCGGTCAGTGCTGTTTGAATCTGTTCCAGCGTAATGGGGGATTGTTTGTCAAAGGTGATCTGGTAGTAGGGGCGAACCAGTGCTGAGCTGAACAGTATGTTGTAACCGGCGGAGTTGGCGGCCTGCAGAAAATCCTTCAAGGACCTGGTGACTTCGGCGAATGCGCTGAAAGACAGGAACAAGAGGAGGCTTAGGATACATCGATACACTGGTTGGTCTGAAAGAAAGTTTTAGTGGCTTATATCTACCATGATAACGCTTTCAGGACTACCTACCAGCTGCAGGTCAGTAGTCTCCAGCACGTGCTTGAGTGACTTACTTGCGCTAAGACCATCAATCGTACCGTGGATCCTGGTGCGGGTGGCACTTTCTCTTGCAGATTCGGATCCGAACGTGAGTTCCCTGCCGGTTTCTCTAGAAACCCATAATAGGTAATCGTTCAGGTAGCGGTCTTCGATATTGTAGTTTGGTCTGGCGGTCTCTGACCAATGCCATGATGTATCGTGAGTCGAAATACTTCTCTCGGAGACATCATTTCCAGCAGAGATAGTAATCGCGTCACCGCTTCTTAAGCTCATCCTATGATCATCATCGGCGACGGTAACTTGGCCATCCCTTACCTGGACCGACCAGGCGTCCGCGTCATTCAGGCTGACCATGAACTGGGTGCCTATATCGCGTGCAGTACCAAAGACTGTTGTGACCGTGAAGGGATCAGGTTGCTCAGTATCGTATGAATCCAGATAGATGCTCCCTTTGTTCAGGGTGATTTCGTACGAACTTGCGAGCTGTAGTCGGGTGCCGGGTGTGGCCCTGACATTCATTCCATCGATGAAAGTGAATGATACCGCAGTGTTTCCATTTACCCTGATGATTGCACCCTCAGGCAACTCCGCATTGGATATCCTGGTCCATTGTTGGTTGTCAGACAAAACCTCGATGGCGTGCTGACCTGCGTCGACTGTAGCGACACCCGGTATTTCTTCGGGGCGCTGAAGTGTAAACACCAGACCAATAGATAACGCCGCTACAGCAGCGGCGATCCAGCCCACCCAGGGCGTCTGCTTTGATGTGGTCTCCTCTACCCAGGTTTCTCGCACGGATGCCTTAACCCGGGCTGCCATATCGGCGGGTGGTTCTTTAAGAGGTCCGACTTTTTCCAATAATTCGGTTACCCATTGCTCTGAAAGATTGTCCTGATCGGCCATGGATTACTCCTGCAATAGAGGTTTTAGCTCTGGTGAAATTTGGTTCAGTGCGTTTCTGAATGATGTTCTGGCTCTCGCTAAAAGGGACTGGGTTGCCAGTTCCGTCAGTCCCAGGCGGTTGGCGATTTCAGTCACTGATAACCCGAGAACATATTTCCACTCGAGAGCCTTGCCGTAATTTCCCGGTAGAAAATCCAGAACCTCTGCGAGGAGGTTCCTGGCTTCCAGATCAAGGTAGTGCTGTTCAGGTGTTGCGGATTCAGATTCGAGTGATTCCAGGATCGGACGAATAGCGTCATCATCTGCGGTGACCGTGAGTACCGATTTCCCCTGCTTTCTGTAGATCGTCGCTATCTCGTTACGACAAATTTGGCACAACCAGGTAAACATGGATGCTTCCCCCCGATAGTTCTTCATACCTCTCATTGCGTTCATCAGTGTTGACTGAACGACATCCTCGACAATTGATTCATCTGACAGGCGCGAGAAGGCAAAGCGGTAGAGTCTGGGAAAGAAT
>Ga0206679_10000214_pt1 | contig 46433 bp, 57 predicted proteins | sample M110012015metaG_FD_155464 | JGI IMG/M metagenome (GOLD analysis project Ga0206679, IMG submission 155464) | Ammonia-oxidizing marine archaeal communities from Monterey Bay, California, United States - M1 100m 12015 | ecosystem: Environmental > Aquatic > Marine > Intertidal zone | place: USA...
TAACATAATTACTTTGTCCGGTTGTTGAAAATCGAGAATAGCCATGAATATTCTTGTTCTATATTACTTAGAGTACAATTCTACAATTAAAGATTCCTTGATGTTTTCAGGGATCTGATCACGAGTGGGGGCGCTAACTAAGGTTCCAGACATAGCCTGAATATCCCAATTAAGCCACTCATGATTTTGAGTACTTGACCCTAAAGACATTGAAATAATCTCTAGAGACTTACTCTTCTCCCTAACTCCTACAACGTCACCAGGGCGAACATTGCAAGATGGGATATTAACAACACTACCATTAATAGTAATGTGTCTATGTGATACTAATTGCCTTGCACCTCTTCTTGTGGTGCTTATTCCGAGACGGTAAACAACATTATCCAAACGACTTTCGCACATTTGAAGTAGTAATTCACCAGTAATACCTTTCTTAGAACTAGCTGTTTTAAACAGATTTGAGAATTGCTTCTCCAAAATTCCATAAGTATATTTTGCTTTCTGCTTTTCAATTAATTGAACAGAGTACTCAGACTCCTTCTTTCTACGACGAGTATTCCCGTGTTGTCCTGGTCCATAAGCTCTGCGTTCTAGAGCTTTATCTGGTCCAAAGATTGCTTCTTTGAAGCGACGGGCAATTTTTGATTTGGGTCCGCGGTAACGTGCCATGATTAAAAATTCTTAGTTTGTAATTATTAAACTCGGCGACGCTTTGGAGGGCGACAACCATTATGAGGTAGTGGTGTTACATCTACAATCTCTGTAACTTGAATTCCCATGTTATGAAGGGTACGAATAGCGCTTTCGCGACCTGATCCAGGACCTTTCACAAAAACTCGAACTTTTTTAAGTCCAAATTCCATTGCCTCTTTACCGCAATCTTCGGCAGCACATTGTGCAGCATATGGTGTGTTCTTTTTAGATCCACGAAAACCCATTTTCCCGGCACTTGACCAGGAAATCACCTGGCCTGTGGTATTAGTCAGGGAGATGATGATGTTATTAAACGAAGAATGTATATGAGCTTCTCCTACGGAGTCAACTTTTACATTTTTCTTCTTATTGGCGCTTTTTGCCATAATTAATTATATTGGAGGTGATCAGTCCTTGCGGACAAAATTAATAGAGTTAACTCTTTATGATTCTTTCTTATTCGCTACAGTCTTCCTTCGCCCTTTACGAGTTCTAGAATTATTTTTTGTTCTTTGACCGCGCAAAGGTAAACCGTTACGATGACGAATGCCTCGGTAACAACCGATATCCATCAAACGTTTAATATCTGATTGTGTTTCAGATCTTAATTCTCCTTCGACTTTGAAACTTGAACCAATAATGTTACGAATTGAACCGACTTCTTCGTCACTCCAATCATCTACATTTTTATTCGAGTCTACACCAGCCTCAATTAGAATTTTAAGCGCACGACTACGACCTACGCCGTAGATGTACGTTAAGGAAATTGCTCCGCGCTTGTTGCGAGGAATGTCTACACCAGCTATACGTGCCATGAGTATATTTAATTTGCACCATCAGGATTAACCCTGACGTTGCTTCATTTTAGGATTCTTCTTGTTAATGACGAATAGTCGTCCTTTACGGCGAACGATTTTACAATCTGCCGTTCGCTTCTTTATGGATGCGCGTGTTTTCATTGGGCTGATTTTTTATTTCTTATATCGAAAAGTGATTCGTCCTTTAGACAAGTCATATGGAGACATCTCAACTTTCACACGGTCACTAGGTAAAATCTTGATGTAATACATCCTCATTTTACCAGAGATATGAGCAGTAATCACATGCCCATTTTCTAATTCCACTCTAAACATTGCATTAGACAATGCCTCTAGGATGGTTCCATCTTGTGTGATAGATGCTTGTTTCGCCATTCTTATTTATTTTCGACCTATTTCGTTTTATTAATAATTCTTTCTATATCTAAAAAACTTGAGAGAATTTCGGCTTTCCCTTTCCGAACAACTATATCGTGTTCGAAATGAGCAGAAACCAAATTATCACTAGTCACAATTGTCCAACCATCCTTATCAGTACGCACATCGCGTTTTCCAAGGTTGATCATTGGTTCAATAGCTAGCACCATACCATCTACTAAACGTGGGCCGTTTCCACGGCGACCATAATTGGGAACTTCCGGTGCTTCATGGAGCTCTCGCCCTAATCCATGACCTACTAATTCACGAACCACTCCAAAACCGAATGATTCTGCATGCTTTTGACAAGCAGCTCCTATATCGCCAATACGCTTACCAACGATTGCTTGTTCTATCGATAAAGTAAGGCATTCCTTTGTGACTTTTAATAATTTTTGAATCTCTGGATCAACCTCTCCTACTTCAAAAGTATAAGCGCTATCTCCATAAAATTCATTCATTAGCGTACCACAGTCTATCGAAACAATATCACCATTATTTAATGGTTCATCATTTGGTATTCCATGGACTACAGCAGCATTCACCGAAGTACAAAGTGTATTGGGGAATCCCCCATATCCTTTAAAACCAGGCTCCGCTCCATTGTCTCGGATAAATTCCTCGGCAATGGTGTCTAACTGTAGAGTAGTAACTCCCGGTTTAACCAGTGCTGCTACTTCTGCTAAAGTCCTCCCAACAAGCAATGAACTTTTACGAATAAGTTCGACTTCTTCTTCCGATTTTATACGGATTCGTCGTCCTAAACTCATATCGTAATTAACCTCCTAAACCTCCCACAGGTGACTGTGAACGACTACGCATCTTTCCAGACTTCATTAATCCGTCATAGTGACGAGAAAGCAAATAGCTTTCAATTTGTTGAAGAGTGTCAAGAATAACTCCAACCATAATCAATAGCGATGTTCCGCCAAAGAATATGGAAAATGATTGTGAATGTGTTAAGCCAAGGTTGAACACAATCGCAGGCAATATCGCAATTAAACCAAGGAAAATAGCTCCTGGTAAAGTTATCTTAGATAAAATTTCATCTAAAAATTCTGCGGTTGCTCTTCCAGGTTTAATACCTGGCACAAAACTGTTTTGGCGTTTTAAATCATCAGCCATCTGATTAGGATTTACAGTAATAGCTGTATAAAAGTAAGTAAAAGCCACAATCATGAAAAAGAATAACACATTGTAACCTACACCATTAAAATCACTTAAACTTTGTAAAAATGCATTTCCCTGTAATGACTCAGATTGTGTCATATATAGCGGCACAAACATAATAGCCTGAGCAAAAATAATTGGCATTACTCCTGAAGAGTTAACTTTTAATGGTATAAAACTTCTGGCGCCAGATCCTGAAGGCATCATATTATCCGCTTGTTGCAACTTAGCCATCTGTACTGGTACTTTACGAATACCTTGAACTAGAGCAACACTAGCTCCAATTACAATCAAAAAGAATGCTATTTCAACTAAGAAGAAATATATAGTTGAATCAGGATGAACAAATTCTTGTATTAATGCTTGAGGAAATGTAGCTATAATTCCAATCATAATAAGTAACGAAATACCATTACCTACACCTTTATCAGTAATACGCTCACCGAGCCACATAATAACAAGTGTGCTACTAACAATAATCATAACAGCAGAAAACCACCAAAAAGTACTTGGGTTAACAACAGCACCTGGTACTGAAACCACAGTAGATGCAAGATATCCTGGGGCCTGTACTAATGAGATTGCAATTGTAAGAAACCTTGTGCCTTGAGTGATTTTCTTACGCCCGCTCTCACCTTCAGCTTGTAGCTTCTGTACTGCAGGTACAGCAATGCTCATAAGTTGAACAATAATTGAAGCTGAGATATAAGGCATAATACCTAAAGCAAAAATAGAAGCTCTTGTGAAGGCTCCTCCGGTGAATAGAGATAAAATATCTCCTAAACCACCGCCACTTCCAAGCGCATTCATTTGCTCTGCTAGAACATCACCATTTACACCAGGAATAACGATAAATGAACCGATTCTGTATACTAAAATAAGACCGAGTGTTACCCATATCTTATTTCTAAGCTCTTCGTGGCGCCATATATCGGCTATTTTAGAAAACAATCTCATTTCGCTTGACGATCAATAGTTGTAACAGAACCACCAGCTGCTGTTAAAGCTTCTAAAGCTGTTTTAGAGTATTGATGAGCTGTTACATCTAACTTTGAAGTAACATTACCTCTACCTAAAATCTTTATTAAGTCGTGCTTACTAGCAAGGCTGTTTTCTACAATTTCCTTAGGTGTAATTGTTGTAGAACCAATTTTATCTGAAAGTTCTTGTAATACATCAAGGTTAATACCCTTGTATTCAACTCTATTAGGACTTACAAAACCAAATTTAGGAACACGACGTTGAAGTGGCATCTGGCCACCTTCAAATCCGATTTTAGACGAATACCCTGAACGTGACTTCGCTCCTTTATGACCACGTGTAGATGTACCACCATGTCCAGAACCTTCTCCACGACCAATTCGCTTGCGATTCTTAATAGATCCTTTTGCAGGTGTAAGATTGCTTAGATTCATGATTATTTCTGGATTTGATTATTTTTCTTCAAATTTTACAAGATGACTCACTTTACGAATCATTCCCATTATTTGAGGTGTTGCTTCATGCTCAACAGGATTGTTAAGCTTTTTAATTCCTAACGCCTGCATTGTAGCCTTCTGACGTTTAGTGCGATTAATTGCACTACGGACTTGTGTTATTATAACTTTACTCATAATTTTTAAGTTCAGCCTTGAAATACTTTTGACATAGAAATACCACGAATATTTGCAATTGTTTTAGCGTCACGCAGTTCTTTTAAAGCATTAAATGTAGCTTTAACAACATTATGTGGGTTTGAAGATCCCAAAGACTTAGCAAGTACATTCTTAATACCAGCACTCTCTAATACCGCACGCATTGCTCCACCAGCAATTACACCCGTTCCTGGAGATGCAGGTCTAATAAGGATGTGAGCACCCGCATACTTCATTTCTTGTCTATGAGGAATCGTACCGTTAATTACAGGTACAGTAATCATATCCTTTTTACCAATCTCGATACCTTTCTGAATAGCAGTCGCTACTTCACGGCTTTTACCTAAGCCATGACCAACCTTACCATTTTCATTACCAACGACTACAATAGCGCTAAAACTAAAGGTACGACCACCTTTAGTAGTTTTTGCGACACGATTTATGCCTACTAAACGTTCTTTCAAATCTGGATCGCCAGTCCTACTTTGTTGTTCGCGTTTCCCACCTGGTCGCTGGTTGCGCTTACCTTGTCCTTGTCCTTGTCCTTGTCCTTGACTTTGTCCTTGTCCTTGATTCATCTTATTTAGAATTTGAGACCCCCATCGCGGGCAGCTTGCGCTAATTGTTTAACACGACCGTGAAATAGGTAACCACTACGATCAAATACCACGTTAGTAATTCCTGCATCTTTTGCTTGCTCAGCAATCATAGTACCAACAGAAGAAGCTTGCTCTAGTTTAGGTTGATTCTTTATCTCATCTTTACTTAAAGACGATGCTGAAGCTAAAGTACGACCACTCAAATCGTCTATAATTTGAGCATAAATCTGCTTATTGCTACGGAATACAGATAATCTAGGACGATCTGATGTTCCAGACAATTTACCACGAACGCGGCGTCTGACTTTTAAACGAGCTAATGTTTTTTTACTAGTTGACATTACTTCTTCAATTATTTTGCAGCCGTCTTACCAGCTTTTCTACGAATTACTTCTCCCTTGTAACGAATACCTTTACCCTTATATGGTTCTGGTTTACGTAATGAACGGATTTTAGCAGCTATAGTACCTATTAGTTGTTTATCATGTGATGCTAACTTAACTAAAGGTGGCTGACCTTTTTTTGTTTCTGCTTGAAGTGTAACTTCAGCAGGCAATTGCATAACAATAGCATGGCTAAAACCAAGACTTAATGTTAATTGTTGACCTTGAGAAGATGCTCTAAAACCAACACCATATAGCTCAAGCTCTTTAGTGTAACCTTGTGAGACACCTTCAATCATATTAAAGATAAGAGCACGGAATAATCCATGCTTAGATCTAAATTCCTTATCATTAGAAGATCGAGTAAGTGTAATTACATTGTCTTCAATGATCACTGAGATTGCTGAATCAATTTCTTGACTTAGCTCACCTTTAGAGCCTTTCACCGTGACAATTGACTTATCAATTGAAACAGTTACTCCTTCAGGGATATTTATGGGGGCTTTTCCTATACGAGACATTTCTCTATTGCTTAATATCAGTAAACTGTACAAATGATTTCTCCACCAATATTTAGACGACGAGCTTCTTTGTCAGTCATTAAACCTTTGTTGGTTGAAATAATACTTATACCTAATCCGTTAAGTACACGTGGCAACTCAGAAGCCGCTCCGTATTTACGTAAACCAGGCTTAGAGAAGCGCTTAACTTCTGTAATAGCAGGTCTACGAGTCTTATCGTCATAACGTAACGCAATTTTAATGGTTCCTTGAGGTTTCTCATCAACAAATTTATAGTTGAGGATAAAACCTTGATCAAAGAGTATTTTAGTAACCTCCTTCTTCAAATTAGAAGCAGGTACGTTTACCACTTTGTGTTGTGCCATTTGCGCATTGCGAATGCGCGTTATTAGGTCTGCTAAAGGATCACTGTGCATATCAGTATTCTATTAATGGATTAAGAAAGCGCTTACCAGCTAGCTTTCCTTACTCCTGGGATGCGACCCGATAGGGCCAATTTGCGAAATAGAACACGGGAAACGCCAAACTGACGCATATATCCGCGAGGACGTCCTGTGATCTGGCAACGATTGTGCATACGCACAGCTGCCGAATTTGGTGGGAGCTTTTGAAAGCCTTCCCAGTCACCAGCCTCCTTCAAGGCTTTGCGCTTAGCAGCATATTTTGCAACCATTTTAGCGCGCTTGCGCTCTCGCGCTTTCATGCTTTCTTTAGCCATGCTTAGTTATTTTTGAAGGGGAATCCAAACTCTGATAATAAAGCTTTTGCTTCTTCATCAGTGTTTGCAGATGTAACAATAGTTATGTCCATTCCGTTGATATGTTTAACATCATCGATGTTAATCTCAGGAAAGACAAGCTGTTCTTTTATACCAAAAGTGAAATTTCCTCTACCATCAAAGCCCTTAGCTTTAATACCTTGGAAATCACGAGTACGTGGTAGTGTGATAGAAATAAGACGATCTAAAAAGTCATACATTTTATCTCGACGTAATGTCACTTTACAACCGATAGGCATATCCCTACGGAGTTTAAAGTTAGAAACATCTTTAGTGGACATTGTCTTAACTGCTTTTTGTCCAGAGATAATTGACATCTCATCAACTGCAGTATTAACCATTTTACGATCACCTACTGCTTGACCAACTCCTTGGTTTAAGCAAATTTTCGTGATACAAGGCGCTTGCATAAGACTCGTATATTCAAACTTTTTAATTAAAGCTGGAACAATCTCGTCTTTGTATTGCGCTTGAAGTCTAGATACGTATGTCATTACTTCAGATCTTCGTTTGATTTCTTAGAGTAACGAGTAAGTTTACCAGCGTCATTACGACGACGTCCTACTCGAGTTGCATTGCCAGCAGAATCAACAACCATCACATTAGAAATGTGAATACCTGCTTCTACTTTAACTACTCCTCCCTGTGGGTTAGAAGCGCTTGGCTTAACGTGCTTAGTGATGATGTTTACACCTTCAATAACCACTCGATCTTTTTTGCGATCAACAGAGAGTACAGCTCCAGTCTTTCCACGGCTTCCGCCTGAAAGAACTTTTACTGAATCACCAGATTTTATTTTTAGTCGCTTTTCCATCTTTCCTTAATCTTCCCTACAGCACCTCGGGTGCTAATGAGACAATTTTCATAAAGTCCTTATCACGTAACTCGCGTGCAACAGGGCCAAAGATACGTGTAGCACGAATTTCTCCTGTTTCGTTTAACAAAACGCAAGCATTATCATCAAAACGGATGTAAGATCCATCAGCTCTGCGAATCTCTTTACGAGTTCGTACAACTACAGCCTTTGCAACCGTCCCTTTCTTAATATTTCCATTTGGTGTAGCACTCTTTACAGTAACAACCACCTTATCTCCAATCGACGCATAACGTCTTTTAGTTCCACCTAAGACACGAATACAGAGCACTTCACGAGCACCGCTGTTATCAGCCACTTTCATACGGGATTCTTGTTGTATCATTGTTTCCTAATAATATTTATTATTTAACACGTTCTACAACTTCAATCAGCCTCCAGCATTTACGCTTACTAATTGGACGTGTTTCCATGATACGGACTGTATCACCAATGTTACATGTTTGCTCCTCATCATGAGCAACAAGCTTTGTTGTTTTAGTTACAAACTTTCCGTAGAAAGGATGCTTCTCTTTACGCTCTACAGAAACTACAATTGATTTATCCATCTTATTAGATGTAACAATACCAACTCGCTCCTTTCTAAGTTTACGTGTTATTGTTTCTGTACTCATGATGCTTTATTACGTGCAGTTTGCTCAGTTAAAAGGCGCGCGACATCACGCTTTTGTATTTTCAAAATTGTTGGAGTTTCTAGTCCAGCAATTGTATGGTTAAAGCGAAGCTTTGATAATGCCTCGCGTTCAACGTCTATTCTTTCTGCCAAGTCCTTATCAGACATTTGGTTAATTTCGTTCATTTCAATCATTTCCCTGCATAATCTGGTCGTGTAACAATTTTGCAACGTACAGAAAGCTTTTGAGCTCCAAGACGTAAAGCTTCTTGTGCAGTCTCTAGTGTCACTCCATCAACTTCAAACATTATACGTCCAGGACGAACAGGCGCTACCCAATGCGAAGGAGCTCCTTTACCTTTTCCCATACGTACTTCAGCAGGCTTAGATGTCATTGGTTTGTCTGGAAATATTCTAATCCAAACTTGACCTTCACGTTTCATATAGCGGGTAATTGCAATACGAGCTGCCTCAATTTGACGTGAAGATATAAAACCTATTTCCATTGTTTTAATGGCAAATGATCCGTACGCTACTGTGCTTCCACGGTAGGCAAGGCCTTTAACACGGCCTTTTTGCATTTTACGAAACTTAGTTCTTTTTGGCTGTAACATATCAGTCAGCTATTATCTACGTGAGTTATTACGACGACCTCCTCCGCCACCACGACGTTCTCCACCCTTACGATCTCCTCCACGGTCCTTCTTCTGAGGAGGAAGTGGTGATAGATCAGGCTTACCATAAATCTCTCCACGGCAGATCCAACATTTAATTCCTAGTACACCGTATGTAGTATGCGCCTCTACATTAGCGTAATCAATATCAGCTCTGAAAGTATGAAGTGGAATACGACCTTCTTTGTATGCTTCAGACCTAGCAATCTCAGCTCCATTAATTCTACCAGCGATATTTATCTTAATTCCTTCAGCACCTAAGCGCATAGTGCTTTGGATAGACATTTTAATCGCACGACGGTGATTAATTCTAGCTTCTAATTGACGAGCTACACTCTCAGCGACTAAACGAGCATCTAATTCAGGTCGTTTAATTTCAAATATATTAATTTGAACATCTTTACCTGTTAGTTTCTTGAGTTCTTCTCTAAGCTTATCCACTTCAGAACCTCCCTTTCCGATAATAACACCAGGTCGAGCTGACTTGATAGTAACAGTAACCAGTTTAAGTGTACGCTCAATGATAACATTAGCAACGCTTGCCTTACGCAAACGTGCTGTAAGGTATTCACGGATCTTATAATCTTCTACAAGCTTAGACCCGTAGTCGTTTCCTCCGTACCAGTTTGAATCCCAACCACGGATAATTCCTAGGCGATTTCCTATTGGATGTGTTTTCTGTCCCATATTAGTTCTTTGCGCTATCTACGATGATGGTAACGTGGTTCGAACGCTTTCTAATGCGGTGAGCACGACCCTGAGGTGCAGGCTGAATACGCTTTAACATTCTTGCACTATCAACGAATATTTCACTTACAGTTAGTTTAGAGTCCTCTGGACTTGCTCCAGAATTTTTTGCTTCCCAGTTAGCAATTGCTGAACGAAGAAGTTTTTCAATTCTACCTGAAGCTTCTTGTGCTGAAAAGCGCAAAATATTTAATGCTTCAAATACATCCTTGCCTCGAACGGTATCCGCTACTAAACGCATCTTTCGAGGCGAAGTAGGGCAATTATTGAGTTTCGCAATAGCAATATTTTTCATTGCTTCTTTACGTGCCTCTGCTTTTAATCTTTTTCGTGCTCCCATAGTTCCTTAGTTAGCGAGCGCTTAGCGCTTCTTATCCTTTTTATCCGCGTGACCACGGAACGATCGAGTTGGAGAAAATTCTCCTAGTTTATGACCAACCATGTTCTCAGTAACGAACACCGGTATAAACTGGCGGCCATTATGAACAGCAATTGTCAATCCGACAAAATCAGGTGTAATAGTACTTGCTCTAGACCAAGTCTTAATAACTGATTTCTTTCCAGAACCTTGCATAGTTTCAACTCGTTGAACTAGCTTGTAGTGGACAAATGGGGGTTTTTTCAGCGAACGTGCCATAGTTTATTTATTCCTGCGTTCAATGATATACTTAGACGACTTGTTGCGTGGGTTACGAGTTTTGTAACCTTTCGCAGGAATTCCATTACGTGAACGTGGATGTCCACCTGATGACTTTCCTTCACCACCACCCATTGGGTGATCTACTGGGTTCATAACAACTCCACGAACTCGTGGACGACGACCCAACCAGCGTGAACGACCGGCTTTACCACTTACCTGAAGGTTATGCTCAGAGTTACCAACAGAGCCTATAACAGCTAAGCAAGTAACCAAAATCATACGAGTTTCACCACTAGGTAGTTTAATAATTGCGAACTTACCATCACGAGCAGCTAACTGTGCATAAGCACCTGCACTACGTGCAATACAAGCTCCTCTTCCTGGATGTAATTCAATATTGTGAATAATTGTTCCAAGTGGAATATCAGATAGGTACATAGCGTGTCCAACTTCAGGGATAGCTTTCTTACCAGAATTTATCTTCATCCCAGGAGTTAATCCCGCTGGAGCAACAATGTATCTCTTTTCACCATCCTTATACTCAACTAGGCAAATACGGCCAGTACGATTTGGATCGTACTCAACTGTTAACACAGTTGCTTCTTCGTGCTTATTGCGCTTAAAGTCAATTAGACGGTAACGACGTTTGTGCCCACCTCCTCGGTAGCGCATAGTCATTTTACCAGTATCGTTACGACCTCCTGATTTTTTTAATGACTCAAGTAACGGCTTATGTGGCTTGTCAGTAGTGAGCTCCGAGAAATTCGTGAGCACTCTATGACGCATACCAGGCGTTATCGGATTGAATTTACGTAATGCCATTGTTTAGATATTATCGTATAAATCTATTGCTTCGCCTTCAGCTAAAGTTACTAATGCTTTCTTATAAGAATTAGTACGGCCTTTGACGACTCCGGTTTTTGTGAAACGTTGACGAGCTTTTCCATCTACACGTAGTGTGCGAATATTTCTAACTGTCACGTTATATTCTTTTTCGATCGCATTTTTAATTTCGATCTTGTTAGCACCAAGAGCAACAACAAATCCGTAGCTATTAGTTCGCTCAGTATCAGCGGACATTTTCTCAGTGATTAGGGGCTTGATTAGAATCTCTTTCATAGCAAATATTACTTTAGCAATCCCTCGAGAACCTCGTGGGCATTATTTACGAAAAGAAGATTCGTACAGTTCATAATATCGTAAGTGCTTAAATCTGAAGCTAACATCACACGATGTTTAGGTAGATTACGACAGCTACGGTAAACATTATCATCTTGAGATGGTAGAATCATTAAAGTCTTCTTATCATCAAGCTTAAGATTAGTCATTACAGTCAAGAGGTCCTTAGTCTTAGGAACATCCATCTTGATATTATCGACAACCATAATTCCGTCAGCCTTTGCCTTATAACTAAGAGCGCTTCTGCGAGCGAGCTTACGAAGCTTAGAGTTAAGATGAATGGTGTAATCTCTTGGCTCAGGACCGAAAGTATTACCTCCACCACGAAATAATGGATTCTTAATAGAACCAGCACGTGCTGTACCAGTTCCTTTCTGCTTTTTAATCTTACGTGTAGATCCAGAAACGACACCTCGGTGAAGCGTGTCATGGGTTCCTTGTCTTTGCGCTGCTTGATAACGCTTAACGTCTAAGTAAATCGCGTGATCATTAGGTTCGATTGCGAAAACCGAATCTTGTAGCTCAGCACTTTTTTTCGACTTAGAGCCTTTACTTGTGAATACGTCGAGTTTCATTATGCTTGTGGCTTATGGATTACTACAGTTGCTCCTTTGTGCCCAGGAACTGCTCCCTTAACAACAAGAACTCCTTGTTCTGGTAAAACTTTAAGAACTTCAAGATTTTCGATAGTTACACGAGCATTTCCCATTTGACCAGCCATTCGCATTCCTTTGAATACACGAGCTGGATAAGAAGCTGCTCCAATTGAACCAGGTGCACGTAAACGGTTATGTTGACCGTGTGTAGCCTGACCAACTCCAGCAAAACCATGACGTTTAACAACACCTTGGAAACCTTTACCTTTTGAAGTTCCTATTACACTTACAAATTCTCCTTCGTTAAAAACGTCCTCCACTTTTAATGTGTCTCCCAATTGGAAGTCATTATCGGAGTTCTTAAATTCAACGAGTTTACGCTTTGGTGAAACTCCAGCGCGTTTAAAGTGACCTTGCATAGCTTTTGATGTGCTCTTTTCAGTGCGCTCACCAAAGCCGAGTTGAATAGCCGCATAGCCATCCTTCTCTAGGGTACGTACTTGCGTTACAACGCAAGGACCTACTTCTATCACTGTGCATGGGATATTCTTCCCAGAGGCACCGTAGATGCTGGTCATTCCTACTTTTTTCCCTATTAGTCCATGCATAATAGTTTATTTTTATTCAATAGACAGAATGTCTACTACTGTTATACTTTAATTTCTACTTCAACTCCACTAGGCAACTCTAAACGCATCAAAGCATCAACAGTCTTCGAAGAAGAGCTATAGATGTCTATCAAACGCTTATAGTTGTTGAGCTCAAATTGTTCGCGAGACTTCTTGTTCACGTGAGGTGAGCGAAGAACTGTGAAAATACGTTTATGAGTAGGTAACGGAACAGGTCCACTAATTACAGCACCAGTAGTCTTCACAGTTTTAACTATTTTCTCAGCCGATTTATCCACTAAATTATGGTCAAATGACTTGAGTTTGATACGTATTTTTTGTGTTGTCATAGTGTTGCTATATTATCCTTGAGCTTCCTCAATAACTTTTTCTTGAATATTTTTCGGTGCCTCAGAGTAATGACTAAAAGACATAGCAGATGTTGCACGTCCAGAAGTTAAAGTTCTAAGATCAGTAACGTATCCGAACATCTCAGAGAGAGGAACCTTAGCGTTAATAACTGTCTTTCCAGAACGCTCATCAGTACCTTCGATAACAGCACGGCGCTTGTTGAGGTCACCAATACAATCACCCATATTAACTTCAGGTGTTACCACCTCAAGTTGCATCAACGGTTCTAGAATTTTAGGAGAACACTGCTTAAGAGAATTACGATAAGCAAATTTCGCTGCTTGTTCGAACGACAAAGCATCAGAGTCAACTGGATGGAAACTTCCATCAAGAAGTTCAACACTAAGGCTATCCATTGGGAATCCAGCTAGTACACCATTAATCATTGCCGTTTTGAATCCTTTCTCTACAGCAGGTATAAATTCCTTAGGAACGTTACCACCTTTAACTGAGCTCTTAAATTCAAGGCCTTCTTTTTCTTGATCAGTTGCTGGTCCAACTTTAACAACGATATCAGCAAATTTACCTCGTCCACCAGACTGCTTCTTATAAGTCTCACGATGTTGAGTCTCAGAAAAGATCGCCTCTTTGTAGGCAACACGAGGTTGACCTTCATTACATTCAACCTGAAATTCACGTTTCAGACGATCGATGAGAACTTCTAAGTGAAGCTCACCCATTCCAGAGATAATGGTTTGGCCACTATCTTCATCTGTCTTAACTGTGAAAGTAGGATCCTCTTCAGAAAGCTTAGCTAGACCGTTAGATAACTTATCTAAATCAGCTTGAGACTTAGGCTCAATGGCTATACCAATTACTGGATCAGGGAAAGACATTGACTCAAGAACTATAGGTGAATCCATAGAGCATAAGGTATCTCCAGTACGTATATCTTTAAATCCAACTACCGCACCGATATCACCAGCCTCTAAAAGGTCTATGGGATTCTGTTTATTTGAGTGCATCTGGAAGATACGAGAGATTCTTTCTTTCTTATTAGAACGAGTATTCTTTACGTAAGTACCCGCTGGCAAAGTTCCAGAGTAAGCACGAACAAAGCACAGACGACCTACGAAAGGATCCGTTGCAATTTTAAATGCAAGTCCCGCGAAAGGCTCATCAGGATCAGGCATACGCTTGACCTCAACATCCTCATCATCAGGGTCAGTTCCTATAATCGCTCCTACATCATATGGAGAAGGTAGATAACGCATTACGCCATCTAACATAGTCTGAACACCTTTATTCTTGAACGCTGATCCACACATAAGTGGAGTAATGTCCATAGCGATTGTAGCTTTACGAATCGCAGCATGAATTTCTTCCTCAGTTAAGCTGTCTGGATCCTCGAAATACTTCTCTAAAATAGTGTCATCTTGTTCTGCAACAGATTCAATAAGTTTTTCGCGCCATTCTGAAACAGTCTCAAGTAGATCCTCAGGAACAGGAATCTCTTCCCAAGTCATACCCATATCATCCTCATTCCAAACAAAAGCTTTGTTCTGAACTAAATCAACAACTCCGCGGAAAGTTTCTTCTGCTCCAATTGGAACTTGAAGTGGAACTGGATTAGCGCCTAACATTTCGCGAATCATATTAACTACATTGAAGAAGTCAGCACCAGAGCGGTCCATCTTATTCACGAAACCAATACGAGGGACATTGTACTTATCAGCGAGAGACCAATTCGTCTCAGACTGTGGCTCTACACCTGAAACAGCGCAGAAAAGACCAACAGCTCCATCAAGTACTCTTAAAGAGCGCTCAACTTCAACCGTAAAATCTACGTGACCAGGTGTGTCAATAATATTAATACGGTGTTCAATATCATTAAACGTCCACATGCAAGTTGTAGCAGCAGAAGTGATGGTTATACCACGCTCTTGCTCTTGCTCCATCCAATCCATAGTAGCAGCACCATCGTGTACTTCCCCGATTTTATGGGAAATACCTGTATAGTATAGTATACGCTCCGTACATGTCGTTTTACCGGCATCAACGTGGGCCATAATGCCGATGTTCCTTGTAAGGTTGAGATCTCTCTTTGCCATGATAATTTTAGAAACGGAAGTGAGCGAATGCTTTGTTGGCTTCAGCCATACGGTGAGTATCTTCTTTCTTTTTAAAAGTAGCTCCTTCTTCTTTAGATGCTGCAATAATTTCAGCAGCTAAACGATGAGACATTGATTTCTCATTACGCTTGCGAGCAAAACCAATTAGCCAATTCATAGCTAGACTGTTTTTACGGCTATCACGAATAGGTGTTGGTATTTGGAATGTGGCTCCACCGACACGTCGGCTACGAACCTCAACTCCTGGAGTTACATTCACTAGTGCTTTCTTGAACAGTTCTAATCCATCTTCACCTGACTTATCAGCTACCTTTTCAATTGCGCTGTAAAATATCTTGAATGCAGTACTCTTCTTTCCGTCCTTCATAAGACTGTTGACGAAAATCGTTACTTGAACATCTCCGAATATTGGATCCGGGAGGACGCGGTGCTTTTTAGCTACTTTCCTTCTCATAGTTCAGTTTATTTCTTCTTTTTAGCTCGTTTAGAACCGTATTTAGAGCGTCCTTGTGTACGACCATCTACTCCAGCGGTGTCAAGTGCACCACGTACAATGTGGTAACGTACACCTGGGAGATCTTTAACACGACCTCCACGAACAAGCACAATACTGTGCTCTTGAAGATTGTGGCCTTCTCCACCTATATAAGCATTAACCTCGTTACCGTTAGTTAAACGGACACGCGCAACCTTCCTCATAGCTGAGTTAGGCTTCTTAGGCGTAGTTGTATATACACGAACACATACTCCACGTCTTTGTGGGCATGAGTCAAGTGCTGCGGACTTGCTTGTCACCGGCTTTGTATACCGGCCCTTGCGTATTAGCTGCTGTATTGTAGGCATATTAGCTGATAACGTTTTCTAATGGGCATAAAAAAGATATTCCCAAATTTTAATGGGGGTGCAAAAGTATGACATTACTTATAATTCTCAACAACTATTGGATGTTTTTTCCATCAAAATGATAAACCAGAGTTTGTATTGAAGTAAATACACAACGTCTTAACTTTGCTTAGTGGATTTTTTAGACGAATTGAACAAGCCCCAAAGGGAAGCTGCGGAACACATTAATGGCCCCATGATGGTCATAGCAGGCGCGGGAAGCGGCAAGACACGTGTGCTTACCTACCGAATTGCTCAATTGATGAATAAAGGGGTTGATCCGTTTTCTATTTTGGCGCTGACTTTTACAAATAAAGCGGCTAAAGAAATGAAGGAAAGGGTGGGTAGAGTTGTTGGACATGAAGAGGCGAGAAACCTAATGATGGGTACCTTTCACAGCGTTTTCGCTAGGATTTTGAGGGTTGAGAGTGATCGAATTAATTATCCACATAACTTCACTATTTACGATAGCCAAGATTCTAGAGCATTAATTAAAGACATTATTAAAGGGCTCAAATTGGATGATAAGGAGTATAAAACTGCATCAGTTGCAAAACGTATTTCTGGAGCGAAAAACAATTTACTTAATTCCGAGGATTATTTAAATCATGCCGAGATTCAGGCTGAAGATAGGCAATCAGGCAAGCCATTTATTTCAAAGATATTTAAGGTTTATGAAAATCGTTGCATGAGAGCAGGAGCGATGGATTTTGACGATCTACTTTATAAAATGAATGTCTTACTTCGCGATTTTCCCGATTTACTAAATAAGTACCAACATAGATTTAAGTACATATTAGTAGATGAATATCAGGATACGAATTATGCGCAGTACCTTATAATAAAACAGCTTGCTGCTGCGCATGAGAATATCTGTGTAGTGGGTGATGATGCGCAGTCAATATATGGCTTTAGAGGGGCGAGTATTCAAAATATACTTAATTTCAAGAAAGATTACCCCGATACTAAGACATATAAATTAGAGCAAAATTACAGGTCGACTAAGGTCATCGTGAATGCTGCTAATTCGGTGATTGCAGCTAATAAGGACCAAATAAAAAAAGATGTTTGGACTTCTAACTCTGAAGGAGAGAAAATAAAAATTCACAAGGCGGCCAGCGACAACTATGAAGGGCGATTCGTGGCAGATAGCATTTACGAAATGCGTGGAAGAGCTGGTTCAGATTACGGAGATTTTGCCATTTTATACAGGACGAATGCCCAATCAAGGTCATTCGAAGAGAGCTTGAGGAAAATTAATATACCATACCGCATCTATGGCGGTCTGAGCTTTTACCAAAGAAAGGAAATAAAGGATTTAATTGCGTACTTCAGACTGACTGCAAATCCTAGAGATGACGAAGCGCTTAGACGCATTATTAATTACCCAGCACGAGGAATAGGAAATACTACATTAGATAGATTATTCGCAGAGGCTGAAAAAAGGGATATGGGGGTTTATGACCTGATGACATTAGGTGAACAGCCTCAGACAATCAAGAAAGCGGCTTGGACAAAGATTCAGAGTTTCACTGAAATGATGACTGGGTTTGCTGCTGAGTTATCTGGATTGACTGCCCATGCTCTTGGGTTACAAATTGCAAAACGAACAGGTTTAGTTCACCAACTATACACTGACAAATCTCCTGAAGGGGTAGCTCGTTATGACAATATTCAAGAGCTTCTTAATGGATTGCAGTCATTTAGCGAGCAAGAAGACTTTGAAAACCCAGGGGCTATAAGAACTCTATCTGAATTCCTACTTGATGTTGCACTACTAACAGATGCAGACAACGATGATGACGATACGAATAAGGTTTCCCTTATGACCATTCATGCATCGAAGGGACTTGAGTTTAAACACGTACATATTGTTGGGCTTGAAGAAAATCTATTTCCTAGCCAAAGGTCAATGGAGTCAAGAGCCGATATGGAGGAAGAGCGTAGGCTATTCTATGTTGCATTGACTAGAGCTGAGCAAAGTTGTGTTTTATCTTATGCAACATCTCGTTTTAAGTGGGGCCAAATGCATCATGGCGATCCAAGCCGTTTCCTCGATGAAATTGATGAGCAGTATATCATCCGACCTTCGGGAAGTATAGGAAATTATAAAACACGTGGATGGAGCTCAAAAGGGGATGACAACTTATCTAATGATGGGAATATTTACAGAACAATGACGAGCCACAGCCCGTCATTAAGCGGGAAAAAAAAGGACAAGAATGCATATAAACCCACTATTGGAGGGAGAAATCTCACAAAGGTTTCTGACTCTAGCGAGCCCACAATAAAATTTGATTCTAATAGCGTCAGCAATAATTCCACCTCAGAATCTCGTAAACTTTCAGAGGGCAATACAGTGCAGCACGCTAAATTTGGTAAGGGGAAAGTTATAAAAATAGAAGGTGATGAACCCAATGTGAAGGCCACTATTTTCTTCCCTTCAGTGGGTACAAAGCAATTACTACTAAAGTTTGCTAAACTCAGTGTTTTATGAGTGTGCGATTCTTCTCTTTTCTAATAGTTATATCTATATTCTCTGGATGTTGTAGAGAAGATTGCGCAAATACATACATCATTGAAGGTGTCGTGAGTGAACAATCAACCAATTTGCCATGTATAGGGTTTGAAATTGAACTCCAAGAACAAATTCTTGAAAATGGAGTTTTAAATGGATTTTTTGAGACTGCTGGGGAAACTACAACAGATGAATCTGGGTTTTTTTCAATTAGTTTTCCGAGAAAAAATGCTTTAGAGTATAAATTAGAAGTAACATCAGATGGTTGGTTTGCGATTGTTGAAAATATCGATCCAGAAGTTTTTACTCCAGACATTCCAATTCATCTAGATCTGGAGGCGACGCCTAAAGCACAATTAAAAATTAAAATTATAAACTCATTCCCCTCATATAAGAACGATAAGGTTAGAATTAGAATGCTTGGAGATTTCGGGCAGTTAACTGATTGTGGAAATGATTGGTTTGTCTTTGAAGGACCCAAGGTTAATGATGAAATCAATTGCTCTTTACCTGGCGACAAATGGATGCCATATTTATTTATTAATCAATCTTATGAAGACGATGTTGAGGTGGTTGATTCTGTTTTTTGTTCTGCATTCGAGACTACTGTGTTAGAAATTAGTTATTAGAAATTAAAATGGATCCCAGATTGAAATATCCACTTCCTGAAAATATTATTGAGCACTCGATCGAGATTGCAAGGAAGGCGAGATGGTTTCATATTGGGGAGATTCCACAAAGTGGGAAAGAAGTGATCATAGTTTTGCACGGGTATGGGCAGCACCCAGCGTATATGCTTAATGGACTACGGGGATTAGAGAGAGAAGGGAGGTCGATATGCGCGCCAGAGGGACTAAGTCGGTTTTACGTGAAGGGATTTGATGGAAAGATTGGTGCGTCTTGGATGACTAGGGACGATAGAGCGAGTGAAATTAATGATCACCTCACCTACTTAAATAAATGGTGGAGTAGTCTCGATATTGACGAATCGGTATCTGTTACGTTAATTGGTTTCTCGCAAGGAGTGGCTACTGCAGCTAGGTGGTTAGATGATGGAATGAAAGTGGATAAAGTGATTTTCTCTTCCGGGACATTGCCAGCGGAGTGGAATCAGCTGAAGCCACGGTTAGATAAGCGGATCAGCGAAATTCACATTGTACGACCTAAAGATGATGAGTATTATTCTCTTGATATTCATGAAAAAGAGGTGGAGGGTCTTAGGGAATTGGGATTAAACGTGATTAGTCATAAACCAAATGGTACTCATAAGCTATCCTATTCTGTAATCAATGAAATCTTACAAGAAAATAAATAGAATATATGATTAACAACTTCATTAATAAAGGGGTTTTGATACTCTTTATGAGCCTGACAATCGTTGAGGTTGGAGCGCAAGAATTGGGTAAGGTTTGGTCTAATGATGTGGGAGTTGAAGAAAGAACTATCATAGAAAGCAAAGGATTAGCTCCAGTCTTAGCTCGAGGAATAGAAACTCCTCCCCCATTTACTAACCTCAGGGCGGCAGCAGAATGGGAAGAAATTGAAGCACTCACAATTGCCTGGGAAGGATTTCCATGCATCTTGAAGCAAATAGTGTCAGCATCTATCAGCGAATGTCGTGTAATAATTTTCACGGAAAATCCTAATTCTACAAGCAACTATTTAACTGGCAGTTCTTGTGGTGAAGGTTTAAACCTAGATAACGTGGATATTATCGAACAAGATTTGAACACCATTTGGATTAGGGATTATGGAGCTAACACCGTTTATGGTTCATGGAATGACGATAGAATCTTAGTTGATTGGATGTACAACAGGCCTCGACCAGATGATGACGTTGTGCCAGATGCGCTTGGTGAACATTTAGATATTGATGTTTACACTACAACAGCTGAACCCTATGATTTAATGAACACAGGAGGGAATTTCATGAGTGATGGATTTGGAACTGCCTTTGAGTCTGAGCTCGTACATAATGAAAACAATGGTGGGTCGAATTGGTGGACCACGTTCCCAAATCACACTCCTACTGAAATTGAGGGGATTTTTGAGGCCTTTATGGGAATAGATACATTTATCACAATGCCCACTTTACCGTATGACGGCATTCACCACATCGATATGCATATGAAGTTACTTAACGAGAGTACTCTTATGGTTTCTGAGTATCCTGAGGGGGTAGCCGATGGGCCTCAGATAAATGCTAATCTCGATTATGTTCTTTCAAATTATACTACCAAATGGGGTACGCCTTTCAACATTGTTCGAATTCCTAGTCCTCCTGAATTAGGGTTTGGATATCCAAATACTGGGGGGTGGTATGAGACTTATAGCAATGCCGTTTTTGTAAATAATAAAATACTACTACCCACTTATTATGAGCAGTACGATACAACTGCTATTAGGATTTGGGAGGAAACCATGCCGGGATATGAAATTGTAGGAATTGATTGTGATGATTCAGGAAACGAAATTATCTCATTAAGCGGTGCGATTCACTGTATCACACACTCGGTAGCTGTGGCAGACCCTCTATTAATCAGCCACCTTCCGCTCTCAGATACTGAAAACACTACGGACGCATATGTTATAGATGCATACTTGAGTCACAGGTCGGGTATTTCTGAAGCCAAACTTTACTACACCACATCACCCACCGAACCCTGGACAGAAGTCACAATGGTAGAATCTACCGATATGAATGGCGAAGACTTTACTGCTGAAATTCCTGCTATGCCAGAAGGTACAGACGTATTCTATTACGTCAGTGGAGAAGCTAACTCAGGGAAAACTGGTTCACGTCCCATGCCCGCTCCACTCGGTTGGTGGAAATTCCACGTAGGGGAGATTACTCCCGATGGTATTTTCGAACTGGACCCTATTGTAGCTGGGAAATTCGCCGAGGTCTATCCCAATCCCGCTTCAGCAATAACATGTGTCCCTGTGATCATGTCTGAATCTCGTGAAGTAATTGTAGTTCTGCGTGACGCATTAGGTCGTACAGTAGAGGTTATTCACGAGGGGCTACTCCCCTCTGGAGAAACCAAGCTATTCTTCAACGCCGCCTCTCTCCCGTCTGGCGCCTACCTTTTAAATATCGAAGTAAACAACGTCAATGTTGCGGGCAAAAAAGTAATGGTTATTTAACGTCTATTTCCTAATAAACGTAGAAGAAATAGAAATAAATTTACGAAATTAAGGTATAGAGATACTGCCGCAAGAATGGCGAGCTTAGTCGCTCCAGCAGACCCATATTCCACACCTGCTCCTATTCGCCTGATTCTTTGTGTGTCATATGCAACAAGACCTGTAAACACAAGAACTCCCACAATGCTAATGATGAAATCCATCATCCCGCTTTGCATAAACCAATTTACTATTGAGGCTATAATAATACCGATTAAAGCCATAAATAATAGTGATCCAAATTTACTAAGGTCCATGGTCGTTGTGTAACCAACGAATGCCATGACTGCAAAAGTTCCTGCTGTAATAACGAATACTTGTGTTATAGAACCGATAGAGTACATCAGAAAAACTGAGCCTAATGATATCCCCATTGTTGCAGAAAACGCAAGAAATAAAATAGTTAGAGTTGTAGCACTGTATTTCTGTAGGCCTGCGTTCATTGCTATGATAAAGGCAAAAGGAGCAAGAAGAATAACCCAACTCATAAGTCCACCAGCCCCCACAAGTTGAAGATACAATCCAGAAGAAGCTGAATACCCAGCAACGAATGCTGTGAGCAGTAAACCAATCGTCATCCAAGAAAAAACATTAGCTACAAAGTTTTTTGCTATATCACCCGTGGCAGAATCTGATACACTATCGAAACGTAAAGGCGGTTTATTTGTGTTCATGATTATTAACTTCTGTCTATTAAACTAATGAATTCTTTTCTTGTCTTAGGGTCATCAAGGAACGCTCCAGTAAAAGCACTTGTTGTGGTAACACAACCTTGTTTTTCAACACCTCGCATTTGCATACATAGATGTTGGGCTTCTATTACAACGGCAACGCCTCGAGGTTCAAGTGTGTCATTAATACAATCTCTAATTTGTTCCGTGAGTCGTTCTTGAACTTGCAGTCTCCTTGCAAATGAATCTACTATGCGTGGGATTTTACTAAGTCCCACAATTTTTCCATTGGGTATATAAGCTACGTGTGCTTTACCAAAAAAAGGTAGCATATGATGTTCACATAAGCTAAATATTTCAATATTTCTGACGAGCACCATTTCGTCGTTATCCTCTGTAAAAATTGATGACTTAAGAATATCTGATGGTACAGAGTCCATTCCTGATGTCATAAATGCGAGAGCTTTAGCCACTCGTTCAGGCGTTTTTATAAGCCCCTCTCTATTAACATCCTCTCCTATTTCTCCAAGTATAGATCTATACTTCTCGGAAATACTAGAGATTGCTTTCTCATCGTACTGTTCAACGCGATTATAAAGTGCCATTAAAAATTATATGTTTATTCTCCACCGAAATATTCAGCGTAATTATTTTCAGACTCACACAATTTAAGAGCGTGAAGTTCACAACCACTGTCCTTGATAGGTTTTTTTATCCTATCCCAAATAGCAACAATGAGGTTTTCCATTGTTGTCAATTGGCCTTCCATCCAAGGAACATCCAAATTTAGATTTTTATGATCAATCTCATCCTCAACATACTCTTTTAAAATAGCTTTAAGCGCACTGAAATTAATTGAATAGCCCGTATCTGGATCTGGATATCCTTTAACCGTAACGAATAAATAAAAGTTATGGCCGTGCCAATTTTCATTTGCACACTTACCGAAAACTTCATGATTTTTCTCACTGCTCCAATGCTCATTCCAAAGCTTGTGAGCGGCATTAAAGCAAGATCTGCGGGTGATATAAACTAATTTTTTACTCATAGATGTATTAGGCATAGCTGACGACAAAGGTAGCGGTTATACCTTTACAACCATGATAATTGTAACAGGTGCAGCTGGATTTATTGGAAGCAGGTTAGTTAATAGGCTTAACCAAGACAAATACAATGACTTAGTTCTTGTAGATGACTTTTCAAGGAAAGATAAACTAACCAATTACTCGAAATTAAATTACTCAGAATTAGTCGATAGAAAAGATTTCCCTATTTGGCTTAAAAAAAATGAAAACCAGGTGCAGTTCATCTTCCATATGGGAGCTAGAACAGATACAACAGAAAATAGCGTTGAGATATTTAACGAGTTAAATCTCAACTACTCAAAAGAGGTGTGGAACCTGTGCGTCGAATACGGTATCGCATTGATTTACGCAAGCTCGGCAGCTACTTATGGAGACGGAACATTGGGATATAGCGACTCCCACGAATTGGTGGAAAAACTTATGCCGCTAAATCCTTATGGCGATTCGAAAAACGATTTTGATAAATGGGCTATACAGCAAGATCGCTCGCCTTACTTCTTTGCAGGCCTTAAGTTCTTCAATGTTTACGGACCTAATGAAAATCACAAAAACAGAATGGCTTCTGTTGTTTTACACACTTTCAGACAGGTAAATAAGACTGGCAAGATGAAACTTTTCAAGTCTCACAGGGATGATTATTTAGATGGACACCAAACCCGGGATTTTATTTTCGTCGAGGACGTTTGCGATGTCTGTATGCATCTGATGCATGGACGGTTAAACATCGAGAGCGGGTTATACAACGTAGGCTCAGGCAATGCAAGAACATTTTTAGATTTAGTGACAGCTTCTTTTAAGTCAATGAAGAAGGATGTAAATATTGAATTTATTGACACACCTGAAGATATCAGAGATAATTACCAATATTTCACCGAAGCTGATTTAACTAAATTAAGAGCCTCTGGTTACAATAAAGAATTCACCTCTTTAGAGAATGGCATTGAGAAATATATAGTAGAAAGCTTAAATACTACCCTTTAATCTCTGCTCTAAACGTCAGCAAGTCAGCTCTGACTTTTTTAAGGCGCTTAATAGCTTCTAGCCTTGCATCATCGGAAAACTTAGGCTTTAAATCTAAGTTTTCATTAATTGACTTTTGGGCAGCTTGAGCTTTCGCCCTGGCTTCTGAAGCAACTTCTGCCCCCATACCTTTTCTTGACTTGAGAGCTTTTCTAGCACCATCAAGTGTGAACCCTTGTTCCTTTACTAAAACGTAAACAGATCTTACAATTTCTATATCCTTACTGTTATACGATCTCTTCCCTCGGGCATTTGTCTTAGGTTTTATCTGCTTAAACTCCTTCTCCCAAAACCGCAAAAGTGATGCATTAACACCTATCATAGAGGCCACTTCTGAAATGCTGAAGTATTGCTTTTGAATGGGTTTGTTTAATGACATGAGGAGCAGCAAGATAGTGACATAAACTAATTTCTGCAACACCAAATTAAAATACCTTGCAATTAATCAAAAGATTTAATCAAAAGATTGATGTGCAGCTTCCGCATTTTGCAATAATATTTCATACTGCTCAGGAGTTAAATCATTAAAATAATAGTGAGCAGGATTTACCTTCTTACCGTCCTTACTTACTTCATAATGTAAATGAGATGTCGTGGAAGTTCCAGTATTCCCAACAAGACCAATGACCTCACCTCGCTTCACCTTTTGGCCTTTTTTCACCAGCGTCTTACTCATATGCGCATATAATGTTTCATAACCAAATCCATGTCGTATTACTACATGCCTTCCGTATCCAGTGTATGATCGTCTAACCTTAACAACTTCACCATCTCCCGTAGCAAATATTTCCGTTCCTATAGGTGCAGAGAAATCCATTCCGTAATGAAATTTTATTACTTTATAAATAGGGTGAAAGCGATTTCCCCATCCACTAGCCATCCTTTTTAAGTCGTCATTCCTTACAGGCTGAATTGCCGGAATGGAATGTAATCTAACCTCATGGGTTGTTGCCAATTCCATTACTTCATCAAAGGAACGACTTTGAGCAACCAAGCGTCTTTGTACCTCAGCAACTCTAACTGTTAGATCACTAATATCATCTGTATGATCATATCCTCTTAACGCTCTATTTCTATCTGCGCCACCGATACCTGGATTTCTTCTGTACTCAGGATACGGGTCCGTTCCAAAAATGGTGCGATAAATAGCATCATCCCTCACCTCGATATTATCTAATACGCTTACCATTTCCTCGATATCATTTTCGAACCTAGAAATTTGGCTTTCTAAAAAAGCAATCTCACGTGATTGGGCCCTGTCTTTAGGTGAGTCAAAAGCGTAGTCAAACAGTAAAACAGAGCTTGTTCCGACTAGAACTATCCAACCAATGTTGCGTAAAGACCACCAAACATAATCCTTAACAGAATACGAAATCACTTCTATTTGAAGGGTTTCAGGGTTAAATTTCGATTTTTTGAAGCGGCTCATTAAATGCAAATTTCGTACATTTTTGACAGATGAGTATTCCTTAAATTCACAAAATCAAATAAGACTCATGGAATCTCGCCAAATACGCAAAATATTTTTAGACTTTTTCGCTGATAAAAACCACGAAATTGTCCCCTCATCTCCCATGGTTCTTAAGGATGACCCAACGCTTATGTTTACGAATGCAGGAATGAATCCATTCAAAGATTTATTTCTTGGGAATAGCCCCATAGTTCACAAACGAGTTGCAGACACACAAAAGTGTCTCAGAGTTAGTGGAAAGCATAATGATTTAGAAGAGGTAGGTGTTGACACCTACCATCACACTATGTTTGAGATGCTTGGTAACTGGTCTTTCGGAGACTATTTCAAAGAAGATGCCATTTCATGGGCTTGGGAATTACTTACTGAAAAGTATAACTTAAATAAAAACGACCTATATGTCACCGTTTTTGAAGGCGATAAAACTGATGGGCTCGAAGTTGACTCCGAAGCTTTTAACCTTTGGAAAAACCATATAGATGAAGATAGAATTATACTAGCTTCTAAAAAAGATAATTTCTGGGAAATGGGGGAAGTCGGACCTTGTGGCCCCTGCTCGGAAATACATATTGATCTTAGGTCAGAAGAAGAGAAATTAAAAATCTCTGGAGTGGAATTAGTTAATATGGATCACCCACAAGTAGTTGAGATTTGGAATCTCGTGTTTATGGAGTACAACCGAGTGGCAAACGGAACTTTAACACCTTTACCAAATAAACATGTCGATACAGGCATGGGCTTTGAAAGATTAGCCATGGCTCTTCAAGGGAAAACTAGTAATTACGATACAGATCTATTTAGCCCTTTATTAGATAAATTATCACTTCTGAGTGGTAAGAAATATACTGCAGGTGACGACCTCGAGTCTATCGCTTTTAGAGTCATTGTTGACCATGTAAGAGCCGTCTCATTTAGCATTTGCGATGGCCAACTACCCTCAAATACTGGTGCTGGATATGTGATTCGTAGAATTCTACGAAGAGCTATTAGATATGGGTATTCCTTCCTTGGATTTAATAAACCTTTTATTTTCGAACTTGTCCCAGATTTAATCCAATCACTTGGGGAAGCTTTTCCAGAGCTTGAAAAGCAAAAAGGATTAATAATTCAGGTAATTAAACAAGAAGAAGAGAGTTTTCTGAAAACTCTTGACAATGGAATTGAACTCTTACAAGTACAACTAAAGAGCATGTCTAAAGGTGATACTTTATCCGGAAAGACTGTATTTGAACTGTATGACACGTTTGGTTTCCCATTTGATTTAACTTCTCTAATGGCATCAGAAAATGGAATGCTTGTTGACGAAGCTGGTTTTAAATCAGAGCTTAATGATCAAAAAATAAGATCGCGAAAAGATGGGAAAGTTTCAACTAAAGATTGGATTGAAGTAAACACTTCCACTTCAAATACTGAATTTATTGGATACGACCATACTTCTTGTGATTGTAAAATTTTGAGATACCGAGAAGTCGAATCTAAAAATAAAATATATTTCCAGGTAGTACTTGACAGGACCCCTTTCTACCCTGAAGGTGGGGGTCAAGTAGGTGATTCAGGTTATTTGATTTCTAAAACTGATAAAAACGTAGTAATCGATACTAAGAAAGAAAATCAACTTATTATTCACACTTTAACAGAACTTCCAAAAGATCCATCAATTACTTTTTTAGCAAAAGTAAATTCTGATTTACAACTTTCATCAGCTCGTAACCACTCTGTTACTCACCTTCTTCACGAAGCCCTTAGAGAAATTTTAGGAAAGCATGTAGAACAAAAAGGGTCACTTGTTAGGCCAGAGAATTTACGGTTTGACTTCTCTCATTTTGAGAAAATAAATCCCGAAATACTACAATCTATTGAAGATAGAGTAAATTCAAAAATCATTAAAAACATAGATCTTGATGAAAAGCGAGATCTACCTCTCTCCGAAGCAAAATCAGAAGGAGCGTTGATGCTTTTCGGGGAAAAATATGCTGATAAAGTTAGAATGATAGGTTTTGGAACTTCCAAAGAACTTTGTGGAGGAATACATGTTCCTGCTACTGGGTCAATAGGATCTTTTAGAATAACAACAGAAACATCAGTTGCTTCTGGCATTAGGAGAATAGAAGCTATTACGGGAGATTCTGCTTTAAAGGCTTCAATAGCAGATAGAGAGGCTTTGGGTCAAATTCGGAACAGCTTTAAAGGAGCTAAAGATCTTCCTAAATCTGTAAATGATCTTTTGGTTGAAGTAGCTAATATGACAAAGGAACTTGATCAGCTAATGCGTAAAGAAGTAGCCAACATTAAAGATGAATTAGCTAAACAAATAGTGCTTAAAGATGGTGTGAACTTTATTGCTTGCGAACTAGATCTTAATTCTAAATCAATAAAAGACCTTGCCTTTCAAATGAAAAGTGAAAACTCTCCATTTGTAGGTGTTTTTGCTTCTAAAAAAGATGGCAAAGTGGGGATCTCTGTTGCAGTAAGTGATGATGTGATTGTTGATAGAGGCTTAAAAGCTGGTAACGTAATAAGAGACTTAGCAAAGTTTATAAGAGGCGGAGGTGGGGGCCAACCTGAGTTCGCATCTGCTGGAGGTTCTTACGCTGAGGGTATAAAAAAAGCCCTCAGTTTTGCTGAAGGCTTACTTGACAAATAACTCTAAAATTAATGAGCAATATTTATCCCTCCAGATGAATTTATTTTGTTACTTGACTTAACTAAAGTATTTCCATATACAGGACCTACATACTCCTCCTCATAAGAGAGTCCTAGATTTAATATATAAAATATATTAAAGAGTAACACAAGAATAAAATCAAATGTTTTGTACTTACCAAAGCTCTGTGCTACTTCTAAAATAGTTCTTGGAAGAAGATAAACTACAGCAGGTGTGAAAAATAAAAATGCGTGCCAAGTTGGGCGGCCAATTAATTTCATTGCAGTCATTATATTATAAACTGGTACAAAAACGGACCACCAAGGTAGTCCTGCTTTTACAAAAAGCTTTGCATTTCCAACAATAGCAATTAATCCGATAAATAATGATGCGAGTTGAGCGCCCCCGCTGATTTCAATTCCAAGCAAAGTGAAGGTTTCCATTGAACTAGTAGTTTTTACGGTGTCTTAATCTAAGACGTATCAAAACTTGACGGGTTGCCTCTTACGAGCTGGTTTCTAACACTTTATTGTCATACTTGTGTAAAATGAGAGTATTTACTGACAATTTCAGAAGAAATATTTTCTCCTGCGGGAGTTAAAATCAACAATCGTTCGATCACATTTCTCAATTCACGAACATTACCTGTCCAGTTAGCTTCACAAATCATTTTCAAAGCTGACTTCTCGATAGCAGGCACTTCAATCCTATGATCTTCAGCTAATAGCTTAATAAAATGATTTACTAATATAGGAATATCATCTCTTCGATTATTTAATGAAGGAACGTGAATTGGAATAACCGCTAGCCTATGAAATAAATCTTCCCTGAAATTGCCTTCTACAATCTCATCCCTTAAGTTCTTATTCGTAGCAGCTATAATTCTGACATCAACTTTAATTTCCTTGTCACCCCCCACTCTCGTAATTTTATTTTCTTGAAGAGCCCTCAGCACTTTCGCCTGAGCATCAGCTCCCATATCGCCTACTTCATCTAAAAATAATGTCCCACCATTTGCTTGTTCAAATTTTCCTTTCCTTTGTTTAACAGCACTTGTAAAGGCACCTTTTTCATGACCAAACAGTTCGCTTTCTATCAATTCAGAAGGTATTGCAGCACAGTTAACCTCAACAAAGGGCTTTGACTTACGATAGCTAAAATCATGCAACTGCCGAGCTACCAACTCCTTCCCAGTACCGTTTCCTCCACTGATTAAAACCCTAGCATCTGTTACTGAAACAGTATTAATCATTTGAATAATTTCCTTTATTGCTTTTGACTCCCCTATTATTGTGTGTGATTTAGAGTTGTGAACTTTTCTATGAAGTCGCTTAGTTTCTTGAATAAGCTCTTCCTTCTCAGTAGCGTGTTTTAACGTTATTAATATCCTGTTCAGGTCTAACGGTTTTTGAATAAAGTCAAAAGCACCTTTTTTTAAAGCTTGAACCGCAGTCTCAACTGTTCCATGCCCAGATATCATAATAACAGGAGTATCTACCTCCTTTGATTTTAACATATCTAAAACATCAAGTCCATCCATTTTCGGCATCTTAATATCGCAAAAAATAACGCTGTATTGTTTCTTTCTTGCAGCTATTACACCATCTACACCATCCTGTGCCTCATCAACTGAATGACCCTCATATTCTAAGATCTCGCGAAGACTTGTACGGATTGGCTGTTCGTCATCAATAATTAAAATATTAGCCATTATTCAAAGTTACATATAACTTGGCACAGCTGGGACACCTCTAGAAATTCGGGATAAAACTCCTTCTCTAATTGCATATTTAGATCTATAAAAATATTTTAAATCAGTATTTCGATCTACCCACAAAACAATAGCTGCTGCATATGGTATTAAATCCGCTCTGTCTGGAGGCATACCTTCCATATTTAATCTATCGTTAAGAGAATTACTGACTATCAATTTAGATACGCTATGAAATTTATCAATATCAATTGTATCAACTTTATGAAAAATTCTCTTTTTTGATTTTATCTTCTTTGTAGGAGAGGTACTCTCAGCTTTCGTTAAATAATAAAAAGTATCAAACGAACCGCTAGACCCAACAAGTACAGATGGTTTCACATTCTTTAAAGCCGTTAATAAAGGATCGAACATATCATCTAAATATGGAGCCATTTTATCATAAGCTTCTTCTCCAAAATGACCTGACATTTTAAAAAGTTCTTTCAACCTAGCCACTCCAATATCAAAACTCCTAGCCCAAATAATTTCTTTATTATTCCATAAAACACACTCCGTACTTCCACCACCAATATCCAAGGTCAATACATTTGTACCATCTTCAGGCGTATATGTTAGCGCTGTTCCTTCGTGAATCAACTCTGCCTCAGTTGATCCAGATATAATCATCACTTTATATCCATATCGATTGAATACTTCATTGGTAAAGTCTGAACTATTAGAAGCATCTCTAAGTGCACTTGTCGCAATTACATATACTTCTTCTGTTAAATAATTGTGAATCACCTCTTTCATAATCCCAATAGCATCAAGACCTCTTGCTATTCTATCAGGTCTAATAATGCCTTTACCTATTCCACCTTTCCCAATCCTAACAGGCAATCGAAGGCTGAACACCTTTTTCCAAGGACGGAATCCAGGGTCTACATCCTTTAAAAATTCAACTATTCGTAAATTAAATGTGTTTGTCCCACAATCTATTACTGCTACTCTTCTTAAAGTTGAATCCAAGATGTGACCCTCCTCTTTCATTAATTCTTATACATCAACCATCGAAACATCTCTCTTAATGTTGGCTTCTTTCCATACATTAATATACCCGTTTTGTACACCTTTCCTGCCATTTTAACCATAATGTAAACAGTCATAATTAGTATTAATGCACTAATTAACACATGCCACCAAGGAACTCCTACGCTTAACCTTATCATCATAGTAATTGGAGATGTAAAAGGAATGAAAGAACAAACAGTAGCTAGCATGCTTTCAGGTGATTCTAAAATCATCAAGTTCACCATGTAACTAAACATTAATGGGAGCATTGCAGGTAAGAGAAGATATTGTGCATCAGCCTCAGACTCTACTGCAGCTCCTATAGCCGCAAACAACGACGAATAAAGAGCAAAACCAGCTACGTAAAAGAAAGCTCCCCAACCCACCATCATAAACCAATCTATTTGCATCAATACATTTAAATCATCACTCGCTTCCAAGAATGAATTGAAGTCCGTGGTGGCGACTTGAGTCCCTTGTTCACTCATTAAATTGACAAGGAGTCCCGATGACTCAGCATAGAATCCGAATGCAAGAAATAATATCCATGATAGCAAAGACCAAACAAGTATTTGGGTTAATCCCACAAGACCTATGCCTGTAATTTTAGCACTCATCAAATGCTCCGGCTTTATCACACTTATCACTACCTCAACTATCCTATTGCTCTTCTCCTCAATAACTCCTCGCATCACATGCATCCCATAAATCATAATAAACATGAACATAAACATTGCAAATGCAAATCCAACACCTGTCTTGTGTTGTACGTTTTTATCTTGAGTTACAATGTCTTGGGTTACTAAACCTATCCTAACCTTAAGTCGTTTATAGGTTTCGTAGTCCAAAGAGGATTCATTTTTGACCCTCAACCGCTCAACCGCTTCCCCCAAATCTCGCTTAATTGCAGATGTTATCCTAATTGATGGAGCCACTTCATATTGAAGTACTGCTTTAGCACTTTGCATAATCCCATCATCTAATTCCAGCATTGCTGTAAAGTCACTATCGATAAACTCTTCAGTAGTCAGCGCTTGGTTTGTGAATCTATACTCTAAAAATGACCGTTCAGCAAAGCATTCTGTACAGCTAGGTATCCTCACTCCTTCACTGCCGGAAAGAGAATATGTAATTAGGTTATTGTGATCTACAAATAGCACTTTCGCGTCAGAATGAATAGCCTTTTCAGCAAGAAACGCAATAACAACTATCGCTCCTACCATTAAAATAGGGCCAAGCAAAGTCGCTATAATAAAAGCTCGCTTTCTTACACGAGTCTTAAACTCTCTACCAACAACAACTAACCATCGATTCATGACTGTTCAATCTTATTTGCTGTGGAGTCTTTCACAGCTCTTAAAAATACATCATCCATACTAACGCATTGAGGACTGCAAGAGAGAACATCTACTTCCGTTGTAACCCACTTTAAGAACTTCTCAATAGGAATAGTAGCAGGAAGACCTAATACAACCTCATGAACATTATCACCCTTACTATCTGCGCTATGCAAAATCGCACCAGAACCTAGCGCGGCGGTAAAACTAATTAAGTTCCCTCTAAAAGTTAAATCAATCTTACCTGCTCTTGCTTTTTCACGTAATAAATTTACAGGACCATCTAGTATTTTTCTACCATGGTTTATTAAAGCAACGTGATCACATAGTTCATCAACACTAGACATATCGTGTGTAGATAGTAAAATTGTTGTTCCATGCTCATCCCTTAACCTTATAATTTCTTTGCGTATACGAGCTGCATTGATCGGATCAAACCCACTTAGTGGTTCATCTAAAATCAGAAATTTAGGTTTATGAATTACTGCAACAATAAATTGGATTTTTTGAGCCATACCCTTGCTTAAATCAGAAACCTCCCTGTTCCACCAACCATCAACTTCTAGCCTTTCAAACCAATCTAAAAGTTCCTTCCTTGCAACTGTTTTACTCATGCCTCGGAGCCGTGCAAAATACATTGCCTGCTCACCAACCCTCATGTTTTTATACAACCCCCTTTCTTCAGGTAGATACCCAACTTCATTAATATGCTCTGACGTCAAAGATTTTCCGAAAAAAGAAATAGAACCGCTATCTGGCCCAGTGATACCCGCGACCATTCTTATGAGGGTCGTTTTACCTGCACCGTTAGGTCCTAATAAACCGAATATACTAGCCTTTGGAACATTAAGACTCACACCATCTAAAGCAGTATGATCTCCATACTGTTTCCGAACTTCTACGAGTTCTAGTGCTAAAGGTTTTGAGTCTTTCACTGTATTCATGAGAATAAATCACGGACTTTTTCGAAGAACCCCCTCTCACTGTGGTCTAATTCTGGTTTAAAGTTCGTTGATTCCCTCAAATTCTCCAAAGCTTTGTGTTCTTCTTTTGAAAGTGTCTTAGGAGTCCAAACATTTATGTTCACAAGCAAGTCTCCATTTCCATAAGAATCTACCGAAGGCAGCCCTTTACCTCTAAGTCTGATGAGTTTTCCACTTTGTGTTCCTGATTCAATCTTTATTTTCGCTTTGCTTGAAAGCAGTGGTATTTCAGCTGACGCCCCTAGTGCTGCATCAATAAAACTGATGTACAAATCGTGATGGAGGTTTTTTCCATTTCTCTGAAACTCGTCGTGGTCTAACTCTTCAACAATAATAAGTAAATCTCCAGCTACACCTCCAATAGGAGCACCGTTTCCTTGGCCTCTCATTACTAACTGAATTCCATCTTCAACGCCTGCAGGGATATCAATCGTTACGACTTCATCCTCTCGCTTCATACCATTTGAATCGGTGCCGGTCGGTTTTGAAGTAATCGAATATCCAGTCCCGCCACATGCAGGACAAGTAGATGCTGTTTGCATCGCCCCTAAAATTGTATTTGTCACACGAGTAACTTGACCTGTTCCATGACATTGACCACAATCTGAATGCTCAACACCGCTAGCTTGAATAAGTTTCGTAACCTTTATCTTCTTCTTAGCTCCTTTAGCAATTTCCTCAAGGGTTAATTTAACCTTAATCCTTAAATCTGAACCCTTCATTCTTCTTCTGCGCGATCCTCCACTACCTCCACCACCAAACCCGCCAAATCCTCCTCCTCCACCTCCGAATATATCTCCAAATTGGCTGAATATATCCTCCATATTCATATGGTGACCGCCGCCCGCGGCACCTTTCATTCCTGAATGTCCAAACCTATCATACTGCTGCTTCTTCGTTTCATCACTTAGAACCTCATAAGCCTCAGCCGCTTCTTTAAATTTATCTTCTGCACTAGCATCATCAGGATTTTTATCTGGATGATATTTAAGAGCAAGCTTCCTGTAAGCTTTTTTAACCTCTGAGCTTGAAGCTGATTTACTCAGGCCTAGAACATCATAGTAATCGCGTTTTGCCATTATTTCTAAAACTAATTTGAGTTATTGGCCTATGACCACCTTTGCATATCTCAAAACCTTATCTCCTAGCTTATACCCACTCTCGACCACATCTACAATTTTACCTTTCAACTTAGGAGTTGGAGCTGGGATATTTGTAATCGCTTCGTGATAGTCAACGTTGAAATCATCTCCAGCTTTCACATCCATAACCTTTAATCCTTTAGAAGTAAGTGTAGATTCTAACTTTGAATGTATCAGTTTCATTCCCTCCTTCATCGCGTTTGCGTCATCGGATGAGTTCTTAGATGCTCTTTCAAAATCATCAAGTAAGGGAAGAAATTTCTCGATAAGATCTTGGGAAGCTGTCATAATAAGATCTACTCGTTCACGCATAGTTCTCTTCCTGAAATTATCAAACTCTGCATAAAGCCTGAGGTACTTATCCTGATAGTCGACCTGTTCTACTTCCTCTTTTTCAGAGTTTTCTTCAACAGCGTCATTGTTATCGTCTGAGGCTTGATCAGTCGTTTCTTCTACCTTTGTCTCAAGATTTTCCTTCTTTTCGACTGTTTCTTCTTGATCGTTCATAAATGTTATTTGTTTGGACTTTAGGCAAGGCAAAGGAAGTGCCAATAACTTCATTTTTCACTAAATAGGACAGCCTGTCAGTCAGCATCGAGCAAACCGACAAGCTGTCGTGTCAATTGGTGTTATGAGATCTGTACTACTTTAAACTTTTTACATGTTGATCGATATTGCGATGCAGTTCAAACCCCCTTAGGTCTTTCGCTACCACAATTCCATTTTCGTCTAAAAGAAAACTCATAGGGATAGAGCTAACACCATACATAGCTGCTGCTTCGTTCTGCCACTTTTTTAGATCGCTCACGTGGTAATTCCAATTTAATTTATCTTTTTTAATCGCTGATTCCCATGAAGAAACTTTGCTATCTAATGAGACTGAGAAGATCTCAAATCCGTCGGCATTTTTAAATTTTGCCTTTCTATATTTATCATAGGCCTTTACCACATTCACGTTCTCACGTCTGCAAGGGCCACACCATGAAGCCCAAAAATCAATAAGAACTATACTCCCTCTTAAATCGCTTAGAGACATTTCCTTACCCTTTGGATTATTCATTACAATATCTGGAGCCTCATCCCCAATGTTCGTCCCGATTCTACCTGAAGGTACTACATCAAATGAACCCGTTAGAATACCTATACCTTGAGATTCAGACGCAGGTGACGCTCCCACTAATCCTATCCAAGACAAAGTACCTAATGCCATTAACGCTATTACAGACTTTAAAATCATACTTCTTTTTTTTTGTTGCGTCATATCGTGCTTTCAAATATAGTGTTATGCTAGTCTATGCGTTTAATCTTAGCTCCCAATTTTCTTAAACGAGCGTCAATATTTTGGTATCCTCTATCTATTTGTCCGATGTTGTGAATGGTTGATGTTCCCTCGGCAGATAATGCGGCGATCAATAACGATACCCCAGCTCTAATATCAGGAGAAGTCATTGTCACTCCTCGTAATGGAAATTTATGATCCAGTCCGTTAACCGTAGCTCTGTGGGGATCACATAAGATTATTTGGGCTCCCATATCTATGAGTTTATCCACGAAGAAGAGACGGCTTTCAAACATCTTTTGATGTATTAAAACCGATCCTTTTGCTTGAGTAGACATTACCAGAATAATACTCAATAGGTCCGGTGTGAATCCTGGCCACGGGGCGTCCGATATAGTTAAAATAGATCCGTCAATAAATTTTTCTATTTCATAAGAGTCCTGGGCTGGAATGAAAATATCATCTCCTCTGCGCTCAAGTTTAACACCCATCCTCTTAAATGTTCGAGGAATAACTCCCAGCTCATCATAACATACATCCTTTATAGTTATCTCGCTCTTTGTCATTGCCGCCATCCCAATAAAACTTCCAACTTCTATCATATCTGGCAAGCACCTATGTTTTGCGCCCCTTAACTCAGTAACCCCTTCAATAGTTAAAAGGTTAGACCCCACTCCAGAAATCTTACCGCCCATTTTATTGATAATCTTACATAGTTGCTGCAGGTATGGCTCACAAGCGGCGTTATAAATTGTAGTAATCCCTTCAGCCATCACAGCTGCCATTACTAAATTAGCTGTTCCAGTAACAGAAGCCTCATCCAGAAGAATTGACTTCCCTTTCAATTTCCCCCCAGGCACATTAGCCGTAAAAAACCCTGTCAAAGTATCATAACTAAACTCCGCTCCAAGCTCTTTAAATCCTAAGAATGTTGTATCCATTCTTCTCCTCCCAATCTTATCACCTCCAGGTCTAGGTAGTGCTCCTACTCCAAACCTAGTTAGAAGAGGCCCGAGTATCATTACAGACCCCCTAAGAGAGCTACCCTTATTCGAAAATTCTTCTGATTTAAGAAACTCTAAATTTATTTCATCTGCTTTAAACCAAAATTTACCCTCTGAAAGTTTTCTTGTCTTTACACCCATCGAACCCAATAGATCAATGAGTTTATTTACATCAACGATGTCTGGAATATTTTCTATCTCGACCTCGCCAGCAGTAAGAAGTACAGAACTTAATATCTGTAATGCTTCATTTTTTGCACCCTGAGGAGTGACCTCACCACTTAATTTATGACCTCCTTCTATTACAAAACTACTCATCTTGTAAAAATGAGAAGGAAAAACGGTTATAAGCTAAACTGAGCCTGAACTTATTAGAATGAAATTGTGGACTGATTCAATGGCTATCGTCGTGATTACCGACGACTGTAATTCTTTGAATTACCTCGATTACCTCCGTTATTTCTATTTCCTGATGATTTTTTCTGATTCCCACCTTTCTTACCAGATCTATTTCTTTCAAGTGCATCAGACGTTTTTCTAATGCTTCGTAAAATCTCTGCAGAACTTTCAAGAACTGCATCCTCAGGAAGTATTAGCGAACCACCAGACATCTCCTTCAATTGCTCTGAAATAAACGATCTTTCAACAGTCTTTCTATTCCAAGTAAGGAAATGAATCTTCATGGCATTAGCAAGCTTGACAATAAGAATAGATTTCTCCTCGCCATCTTCCATTTTCTTAGCCATCTTAATCATAGCTTCAAGTGTTCGGCCGAAGTGTCCTGCTCTTGAGGTTTCTTTAGGATAGTTTAATCTTGAAGGGACTTCATCTCTCTCTTTAGGGTCTAATAGATTAACCGGAATGTCGACATCTAAAGAATATCCTGTCATTGAGTGTAATTGATTCCAAAGCTTATTCTTTCCTTCCTCTTCCGAACCTTCTGGCGGGACTACACTTCCCATCACACTTACTATAGCTGTGGCACATTTTAAACGCTCATCTTTATCAGCTAAACTCATCATATGATCAATCATGGTATGGATACCACGTCCATACTCAGGAATAATCAAATCCGATCTGTTACTATTATAGGTCAGTGTATCAATACGATCTGCCTCTTTCAAGTTCATTTTTGTCATCGCGTCAAAGATACGTCTATAATTTTTTTCCGTTATGACTTTGGATAACGTATTCCTTACACTATTTTTGTACACCGCTTCGAATGCGATACGGGTATAAGCGAAAGTAGCTCAGTGGTAGAGCATAACCTTGCCAAGGTTGGGGTCGCGAGTTCGAATCTCGTTTTTCGCTCCAGAGTAAAAGTCTTAAAAGCTTCCTTCATCGGAGGCTTTTTTGCTTTCATGGCAAGGGAAAAGAAATATCTCATAGCCTTGGTCTTAAGAATTACAATTTAAGATAATTTTTTTGTAGCCTCGGTATAGCCTCAAATTTAAGACTACTAATCATTTAAAAGGAACGAATGGCGCGGGCTCTTTTTAAATTCGTTCTGACATTAGTGTATGGCGAACAGAGATCAAAATTATAATACCAAGCCCAATCGCTATAGTTTTGATTAGAAGTCCAATAACCATCATCATCAAAAAGCGCAAAATCTAAATAAATAGAGTTCATTCCAATTACTTCGCACATTAGGTTCATTTCATGAAATGAAGGCAAATACCAATCTGTATAACCATCATTTTCATATTCTAAACAAACGCTAGCAGCAATAGGGGTTTCTGTACATGCATTGACAATGTCTAATGTATTTTGGAGTCCAGTGCCAATCGCTCCACTAGAGTCTAATCCAACACTATTAATCACCATTCCAACACACCCCCAGGGAAATCCAGAATTGCCATAAATGTCTTCAATTTCCCCACCTACATTGTCGGGAGCAGCAACCAAACCGTGTTGACCTGACTCATCAAGATAAAAAATGTAACCTCCTTGATAGTAATCTCCAAGAGATAATAGTTGATAAACTTGTTGTTGTAGTTCAAAGACTGTAGTCTCAAGTAGACTGATAGCCTCAGCTAAACCAACTCCATCAATTTGAATCTCATCTGGAGTGAATCCTAAACCGAAGGAAGCTAGAGTTTCAATCAGATCTGTCGTTGATATAAATGCATCTCCATCAGAGTCTGGATTGTAAGGGTAAGTAATTACAGACTGAGCTGTAAGAGACAGCGCCAAGAAACATAATGAAAGAGTTAAGAAATTTTTCATGATTATGAAATATCAGGGATTCAGATTTAGCCATTTAAATAACGCGTAAAACCTTGATTTGGTTGCCTATAGAGTAAAACAACAAATTTATTCCTTGATTGATTAATCATATTTCACTTGAAATATTTCCTATTAGAGATCATTTAAAACCTCTCCAATTCGGAGGGGGTTTTTCTATATATGGCAAGTGGATCTGAGGGGCTAAATCGAGTTTGAATGGTTAATAAATCTGAGCTTTTTTGCAAAACCATTTGTATTATTGCCAAATGAATATTTTCCTTACGGGAGGCACCGGTTATATAGGCTCTCACCTAATCAATGCATTAATCTCAAATGGACATAAGGTTCATGCTTTGGTAAGGAATCTTGAAAAAGCTTCTCCACTTACTAAAGATGGACTGAAATTGTTTAAAGGAGACATCTGTGATATAGAAAGTATCAAAGAAGCCATGAAAGGGTGTGATCAAGTATACCACGTGGGTGGGAACACTTCAATATGGGAAAAAGACAGCTCTAAATATTTCACCATTAATGTTGAAGGCACTAGAAATATTTTAGACGTTTCTCTTGATCTTAAAGTAAAAAGAGTTGTGTTCACATCAACTGCTGGAGTTATTGGCCCTTCATATGGTGGTGTAGTCACCGAAGAAAAATGTCGTCAGGTTGAGTTTTTCAATGAATATGAGTCATCCAAGGCAATGGCTGAATCACTTATTAAAAGTTATGTTATTGAAAAGAATCTAGATGCAGTGATTGTTTCTCCTACTAGAGTGTTTGGACCTGTTTTGTTTGGTGAACCAGCCTCTGTAACTCTATTAATAAGTAAATATGTAAAAGGGAAGTGGAGAATAATCCCAGGTGATGGAACTGAAATAGGGAACTACGTATACGTTGATGATGTCGTTAATGGTCACATCCTTGCAATGAAAAATGGCGTTAAGGGTGGCACATACATTTTAGGCGGAGAGAATCACAGTTATAATGAGTTCTTCAAAATTCTCAAAGAGGAGTCAAACCTTGATTATCATCTCATAAAAACTAATTTTGTAATACAATTGATTTACGCCTATTTAGATGAATTTGTCTCTAGACTTAGGAATAAAAAACCGGCAATTACGACTAAGTGGATTCGAAAGTGCAATTATGATTGGGAGGCTAATCCAAAAAAGGCCGTTGAAGAACTACAATTAAAAATCACTCCACTTAAAGAGGGGATTAGGAAAACTATAAATAGCTTTTGAAGAGCTGGTTAATTCAATTGTTTGCTGCCTAAAAACATTATCCTTATCTAATTAAGACGACTTTACCTCTACTTTCATAATATAATATTTGGTCCAGTTGAGAAGAAAAGGAAACTTCCCAAGTATAAACACCATCAATAGCAAAGTAATCCCCATTATTTACATTTCCAATCCAGACTTCTCCTTGATTATTAGAACTAAAAACAACTTCTCCCCATCTATTAAAAATATTCAATTTATATGATAGTGCATCACATTCAATTACAGGATAAAAAGTGTCATTTACACCATCATTATCTGGGGTAAATGCTGATGGTGACCAAACTTCGCAGAAACACATATCAAAATATACTGTTGTAGATGTTTCATCTGAACCACATAAGTTTGAAGCGTATGCATAATATATACCTTCTTCATAGACATTAATTACAGGCCCTGTATCATTGTCGTTCCATATAATGCTTGCGTTTGTAGGGATTACATCAGCAGAAATAACTCCACTAGTTCCTTCGCAAAATTCGTATAAGCTATCTAACACAATTTGAGGTGAAGACATAACATTAATGCTATAGCTATACAATGATGTACAGCCTAATTCATTTGTTAGCTCAACAGTATGAATTCCTCCTTCATTTATTGCATAATATATTGGTTCAAAGTACCCTCCCCAATCATAAACGCACCCTTCACAGTAAGCATTTATTTCAACGACTTGATCCTCACAGGTTTCTATTAAATATTCTGTAGGATATAGCGGTTCGGGAGATGGCTCTACAATTACAACTGATGTGGCAATATCTGAACAACCCAAATACTCTGCATAAACTTGAACATTTCCTTCATTACTAGTTGAAAATGAGGGCGACTGAATTTCATCATTCCATAGTAGTACAGTTCCATCAGGAACATCTGGGTCAAATAAATAAGCTTCACCCTCACAAATATTTACTTCTGATTCTAGATCAATTGTAAATTCAGTGACGTTTACAACTGAGGTGCTAAAATCCGAACAACCCAAATACTCTCCATACACTTGAACAACTCCTTCACTATTAACTAAAAATGAAGGTGACTGAATCTCATCATTCCAAAGTAACACTGTGCCTTCAGGAACATCTGGCTCAAATAAATAATCTTCACCATCACATATATTGATTTCTGATTCCAAATCAATTGAAAGTACGGTGACATTAACTATTGATGTAGCAATATCAGAACACCCCATATACTCAGCATAAACCTGAACAATTCCTTCACTACTAGTTGAAAAGGAAGGTGACTGAACCTCATCATTCCATATTAGTAGTGTTCCATCGGGAACATCTGGGTCAAATAAATAATCTTCACCCTCACAAATATTGACTTCTGATTCCAAATCAACTGAAAATTCAGTGACGTCTATATTGACATTTTGAAATTGGGTTTCGCCACAGTAATCAGTGTATTCAACCGTATAATAAGTACTAACAGATGGACTGAATATTGGGTATTGGTTGTTTTGGTCATCTATACCCTCATTAGGCGTCCAGTTATAGTTAGACTCCTGACCTCCATTTACTCCTAATTGTATTGATTCTCCGGCGCAAATAGATACATTTTCGGGCAGTCCTAATGTAAACTCATCCAAACAAACAGTTTGATTGTTCGTTGAGCCTCCTGTGCTGCCAGTAAATCCCCAATAAACTTCAGTTACTCCACTAAATATATCGTTAATGATATCTACTTCGAAAGAAATTCGCAATTCACAATCAAAATAGATTTCAAGAGTATTGCTTTCGGGAAACCAATTAAGCTTAAACTTATGATATTGTCCATCTTCAATATTATTACCTGTAGAACTTGCAGAAACTGGGCCAAACAAATTAGTCGGTTGTGAATGATTTGCAATTCCATCAGATATGATGGCAATATGATCTTGAACAGGGTCTCCCCAATCTGAGTTTTGCCAAGTGTCCATCTCTACCCCTAATGAAGGGCTTATTCCATCATACCCCATACCCCCACCACCAGCACCTAACAATTCGGGGCCAACAGTTTGCATAACAAAAACCATCCCATCAGCACCATTTGCATCATTAACACCAAAATTGATGTCTAAATCTATAGTGAATTCTTCAGACAAATTTATTGCATCAAGAAACCAAACGGCACCAATTTGCCACTCCTGAGACGGTGTGACTGAATAGCAGTCATTGCCAAGAGAGCTAGCATTTCCAACTGGATTCGACGATTGAGCGAAAAATAAAATTGGAGTTGAAAAAATAATTATTATGAATAACCCAATTCTCATATTATTACTTATTGTATGATTGACAATATCTTGATAAAGATACAAGATAAATCTCCCACATGAGGAGGCTGTTTTCTTTATAATATTGCAAAATATTAATAAAATCATATTTATGCACGCAATTATACATACAGACAAAGGATCTATGAAGGTTGAATTTTTCGAAAAGGATGCACCTAATACCGTTGCTAACTTTGTCAAGCTCTCAAAAGAAGGGTTTTATGAGGGATTAACTTTCCATCGTGTAATACCCGATTTTGTAGTTCAGGGAGGATGCCCTCAGGGTTCCGGAGTAGGAGGACCTGGATATCAAATTGATTGCGAATTAGACGGCGATAATCAATATCACGATACAGGCGTTCTTTCTATGGCTCACGCAGGTCGAAATACTGGTGGTTCACAGTTTTTTATTGTTCACTCAAGAACAAATACTTCACATTTGGATAGAAATCACACCTGTTTCGGAAAAGTTGTGGATGGATTAGAGATCATTGAAAATATAGAACAAGGAGACACCTTTAAAGTTGAAGTAGTAGATTGATATTATAAATATGAAAACCTGATATTTTAATGAATGAGTACCGTAAGGCAATTAGTATTTGGGGAGGCTTGAGTATTCTCTTTTGCGGTGGGCTTTATCTAATCACAAATAGTATAGCGGACTCTTTCCAATCCTATCATAGAATATTTATGGAGTGGGAGAAGGATATACCTCAGGTGCCGTGGATGATCATTTTTTACGATTCTTATTTTCTTTTGATATTACTGAATTTCATCCTTGTGAAATCTCCTCGGAAGATACGCTCGTTTAGTATTACTATGATGGCAAATTCCGCTATCGCATGCACTATTTTCTTACTGTTTCCTGGCGAAATGGGATTCTCCAGAACTGATAATATTCATGGCTTTACAAAGCTTTTCGAAGCTCTACACGCAATAGACAAGCCTCACAATCTATACCCCTCTTTGCATATAGCCTTATCTACAATCTCTGCTTATGTTCTCTTCAATCTAACCAAACAAAAACTCTTACACGTGCTTCTGATATTATGGGTTTTAGGGATTTCTCTATCAGTTATCCTAGTCCATCAACATCATCTTTTCGATATCGCTACAGGTTTTGTTTTGGCATGGTTAACATTAAAATTCGTTTATCTGAAGCTCGAACCCGCGCCATAATAGAATTTCATCTCTTATTGGGGATTGTAAAGGTATAAGCAACTCGAAAATTTTTGTGGACTTTAGTTATGTACTTTTACATACCTCAATTATTGAAATATGTATACTAGACTACTGTACTCCGTCTTTTTATTTTTCAGCTCCTTAGGAGCAATAGCCCAAACCCCTTGTATAAATGGTATGGCAGGTCCATACCCTTGTGAGAACATTAATCTACTTTCATTTGTAGATAATGGAGATTTGGGTGGAGGATCAATGAATGATATTTGGGGATGGGTAGATCCACTCGATAGTGCCGAGTATGTTTTACTTGGTAGATCCAACGGAACAGCATTTCTTGATATCACGGACCCCGTAAACCCGATTTATTTAGGCAACCTTCCTACAGCAACTCTTAGCTCTACATGGCGTGATATTAAGGTTTACAACAATTACGCATTTATCGTTTCTGAAGCTGGAGAACATGGGATGCAGATTTTTGATCTGACAAATCTGAGAGATATCGAGTCACCACCACTATTATTTGAAGAAGATGCACATTATAGCGGATGGGGAAATGCTCACAACATTGTAATTAATGAAAGTACTGGCAGAGCATATGGAGTTGGAACAAACACCTTCAGTGGTGGATTACACATAGTAGATATCAGCGATCCTTTGAATCCTACTTTGATAGGAGATTTCTCAGAAGACGGTTATACCCACGACGCTCAGGTTGTAAGTTACTCGGGGCCAGACACTAATTTCCAGGGAAAAGAAATTGCTTTTGCTTGTAACGAGAACACTGTAACTATTGTCGATGTAACCGATGCAAGTAATACTACTTTGATAAGTAGTACGGGATACTCTGGTTCAGCATATACTCATCAGGGTTGGCTTACAGAAGACCAAAGGTATTTTCTCAGTAATGACGAGTTAGACGAACAGGGTAGCGGAATAAACACTACTACTTTTATTTGGGATATGATAGACCTCAGCTCTCCAGAAATAATTGGGACCTTCGTTTCGAGCACGTCAGCTATTGACCACAACCTATACACACATAATGGGTATGTGTATCAATCTAATTACACATCTGGATTAAGGATACTAGATACCGAAAATATTGCCAACGCAAACCTCGAAGAAGTTGCATATTTTGATGTCTACCCCTCTAATAATTCTGCTCAATTTGACGGGACTTGGTCAAACTATCCATATTTTCCCTCTGGAGTAATTGCAGTTTCTCACATACAAGAAGGATTGTTTTTATTAGGCTTAGCGGGTGAATTAAGCGACCTAGGTTGCACTGATTCTGAAGCATGTAACTACGATCCAAGCGCTATTGAAGATGATGGGTCATGTATTGGATTTAATATCTGTGGAGGATGTGAAAATGAAGAGTTATTCTGTGTTGGATGCACTGATATTGATGCTTGTAATTACTCTTTAGATGCTACTATAGATGATAGTACTTGCTTCATAATAGCACCTCCCTTACCACAAACAATTACGCAGGAAGATGTAGGTGTTATTTTCCAAAATGAACCCGGTACTTTTTGGTATGAAAGCGAAACCGCATCAGACCCCATTTCCATAAGTGAATCATTTGAAATGTCGTTTGAACTATTCCCCCAAACAATATGGGCAGCAAACAGCAACGGAGAGTGGGGTGTTGTAGGCGGCGAGGAGGAACCCGACTTCAACAATGGCCAATACCACGACAACAACGGATATTGGCTGTTATTTGATGTTTTCGAATCTGTTGTTTTCGAATCCGTAGAAGTATATTCTGAGCAATCAGCTATGCATAGCATACTTATTTTGGATACTGATGGAACTGTATTTAGTGAAGTCTTTCAAGAATTAGATGAAGGATGGAATGAGTTTATTTTGAATATAGAAATTCCTGCAGGAGAAGGATATGGTTTACGTGCAGGTAATGACGAACCATATCTATGGCGCGACGCTCCGAATGCTGATCTTAACTACCCATACGAGATAGGATCCTTAGCTAGCATAGTAAGCACCACCGTTTCAAGTAACAATCAACTGAACTACTACTATTTCTTCTACAACTGGCGTATGCATTCTGCTAATCC
>Ga0206679_10000215_pt1 | contig 46384 bp, 50 predicted proteins | sample M110012015metaG_FD_155464 | JGI IMG/M metagenome (GOLD analysis project Ga0206679, IMG submission 155464) | Ammonia-oxidizing marine archaeal communities from Monterey Bay, California, United States - M1 100m 12015 | ecosystem: Environmental > Aquatic > Marine > Intertidal zone | place: USA...
TGCAACATCATAAACAATCGTTTCAACAACATCGATACCAGCAACTGGAGCCATGGCTTGACTTATTAGTCCATGAATTGCACCGCCAAAGGCAGTATCTTCTTGTAAAATTACAGTAGATTTCCAGCCCATTTTATCGACCAACACATCTTTACCAAAATCAATATATAATGTTGCTAACGCTTCATCCGAAGCAATATTCATAAAATATGGTTTCATGCTATCATAATCTTCAACCAGCATATCGATGATACCGATATAAGATGTCCATGTGTCCAAAGTTGGGATCTGATATTCTTGCATACGAGGCAACCAACCTAAAGAAACATCATCAATTGACCCAGAAATTATAAAATCAACTTCTTCCGTCTCAGCCAAATACTCATAAGCTTTTACACCTTCTGTTACATCTTGACGTGTATCTGCAGTTACTAGTTTAATTTGTTGCCCTAAAACGCCACCGTTTGCATTCAATTCATCGATCGCAATCTCAGCACCACGTAAAGTACTTAGTCCAGTATCACTTGACAGTGAACCAATAAAGCCAACCTTAATGTCAGCTGAAGCTGTAGCAGCAAGCATCACCGACGCCATAGTTGCCACAACCTTTATATAATTAAATTTCATTAAATCCTCCATTAGTAAAATTACGGCCATTATGGCTTCTTTGTATACTGTATACAGAGCATATGAATTGTCATGAGTCAATGTTATTAAACTTGCATAAGAAGTTAAATATTATTCGGTGAACCGAAAATCTTTTAGTAGGAAGATCCCAAAATAACTATAATTGCACATTATTCATTGCGAAGAAAAGAGTCTGGATCTTCAGGTAAAATTTGTCCACCATCTACCACGATAGCTTGGCCAGTAACAAATTTAGCCTGATCAGAAGCAAGATAAACCATAGCATAGCCGATATCATCTGTATCACCTAGTTTACCAGTTGGCACAACTTTAGCAATTTCTTTTGCGCCCTCTTCACCGTATAAATTCATCATACTTTCAGTAACTATGTTACCGGGACTTACAGCATTTACAGTTATTCCATCTTTTGCCAGTTCTAATGATGCAGCTTTGATAAATGCATTTATCCCTCCTTTACTTGATGAATATGCTGAAAGGCGGGCCTGAGCGACATTTGGACCAGTTATTGAAGAAGTAAATAATATGCGTCCAGATTTTTGAGTGCGCATGACATTAATACAAGGCTTAGTCAGTAAAAAACATGACCTCAAGTTTGTATTAATTGTATTATCCCATGTTTCGATAGACATTTCTTCCATAAGCTCATCAGGATAGATACCAGCATTATGGCACATAATATCCAACCGACCATATTTCTCGACAACAGTATTTACTAGTCTATTGCAGTCTTCCTCTAAGCGTATGTCCGCTTGGATAAAAATCGCAGATCCACCATTTTCATTTATTGATTTTACCACGCTATTACCGTCAACAACTGATCTTGCCGCACAAATAACTGTGGCACCCTCATTTGAAAAAACTTTAGAAATTCCCTCACCAATACCACGACTAGCGCCAGTAACTATTGCTATTTTTCCTTCAATATTAATACTCACAACAAACCTTTTATTTTAATCATCATTTGTTTATTTCGATATTTCCATCACTATCATGTACTACCGCGTCAACTGAAATCTCAACCATCATCCCAGGCGTAGTTAACCCAGCCTCAACACCAGCAGTTACTGGATCAATATCTTTAAAAATTTCCCCATGAGCCTTTACAAATTCAGCGCCACCAAGGGCCATATCAGTCATATAAGCCGTTGTGCGGACAACATGTTTCATATCAGCACCAACAGCTTTTAAAGCCTCTTCAATTCTTTGAAATATGTACATTGTTTGAGCATAAGTATCATTTGGTGCGTGCAACTTACCACTCGGTTCAATCGCTGTTGTACCAGCTATATAAACGAATGGCCCTACTCTTTTTGCACGAGAATAACTTCCAACACCCTCTAAGCGCCCACCAGATTTAAATAACTTTACACTCATTTTAAACCTAAACGTTGTTGAATTGCGTCGGCGGCATTATGTAACGCTTTCACCTCAATTGGTGATAATTTGATCTCTTCAACTGATATCAAACCTTTGAGACTCAGAAAAGCAGGCACTCCTAAAACAACATTATTTAATCCAAATTCACCATCTAACATAACTGACACTGGTACAGAGCCATTCTTTGCACCTCTAATATGGTTGAGTATTTCAATCGATGCATGAGCTGGTGCAATTGTAGCAGACCCCATTTTTTTTAATTCTACAACTTGCCCCCCGCCAGTTATCGCATCTTTCGAACAAGCTGCTATCTCTTCAGTAGATAGAAATCTTTCCAAGGAACGGCCCTTTATTTTAGCATGAGATATAATTGGTGCCATTTCATCTCCATGACTTCCAAGGGTAATAGCCTCAACGTCGGCGGTTCTTACTCCCGCCGCCATTGCTAAAGATCTTCTAAACCTACTACTATCAAGCGTTCCTGCCATACCCAAAACACGCTCACGAGGAAAGCCTGTGGCTGTTAACATTTCCATCGTCATTTCATCCAATGGGTTTGTTACAACAATCACAATAGCTTCTGGTGCTTGATGTTTAATTATTTCAGCAGTGGATTGTATAACGCGCTTATTAATATTAATTAAGTCACTTCTAGTCATTCCGGGAGATCGAGCACGACCTGCTGTTACAATCACAACCTCAGAACCGGTAATTAAATCTAAAGAGTCGCCGCCCAAAACCCTAGCACTTGATCGTGTTATGCCACTGGCGTGATTTAAGTCCAAAGCAATAGCAGCAGCTAATCCTGGGACAATATCAACAATTGCTATCTCATCAGATAAATCCAAATTAGCGGCTAAATGTGAAATATTTGCACCCACACCACCCGCACCTACAATTGAGATTTTTGAAAACCTTAAAGCTCTATTCGAAACTTTCTTATCCGGAGAAATCCATTTTGGTGAACGACGATAAAGACTGCGTCCCATCGATGTTTTACCATCTGTTCGAGCATATGCCGGTTTTTCAATTGGACCATCAATTAATTCGATTCCCACCCGACTTGCCGTTTCCTTTGCTAAACTTGTTACTATATCACCAGGTAAAATCTCAAAAATCAAACGACCGCGCTGCCGCGCATCTTCAATATGCTCAGATCCGATTACGCGACTTTCAGACATTAAATAACCTTACCATCAACAGACTCAATTGCTTCAATCGCAGCGTTGATCCCTGTTTGAACGGAATCCTCTGAACCTGAAATGAATAACCGCCCAAAACGACCAACAGCACGTACCTCCACAATATCTATATCAGCCGCTTTTTCCGCTTCATTAGCCGCGATAGAAATATATGCTGCTGGTTCACATTCGATAATTCCTAAGGTCTGGCCAGGCACTAAAAGTGAACCTTTTCTCCACTTATTAAGTAATTGCGCTTGATATGGCTCGACAGAGGTTATGATTTGGGTGGTTGCCACCTTTGGCTTTACCCGGTCAGTCATTGACGCACCCAGCTCAGTCAAAATTGAATCTCTAGCTGCACTGATTTCAGCATTTGACGGTGAACGTAAAATAAAAAAACCAAACTCTCTCTCAACTAACTGGCTTGTTGCCTCAACAGAGCTAGCTTTTAAAGCTCTATCTATTAAAGTAAAAACACCATTTCCCGGGGCAAACTCTCCAATTAAGACTGTGTCACCAGATAGAGGAACTGAGCCCTGAACAGTAGCACCATTGTAAGCAGCAAACTTAGGTTGTAAATTATCGATCTGTATTAAAGCACGTATTGTTATGTCGCTCATCTTTATTCTCCATACTCTTCATAAATATCGCGCCATGGCCTACTTTCATATGCTACACGCTTTATGTTAATCAAATGAAGAGCAGTAACATTGTCTGATGTTATTGACCCAGACCAAGTTCCCGTACCAAGCATGAAACTTGGTTCCAAATCAGTAGAATATCCCATACCCCCTAAAATAGCGGGTGTATTTACCAAAACCCTTCCAGTAGGAATACTTGCAAACTTCGCCACAATTTTAGGATCATTAGAATGAATGACAGAGGAATGGCCCCAACCTTCAAATTTTGCAATATTATTAGCTAATTCCAATGCGTGTTCTTCATCATTTGCCACATAAAATGCTAGCACCGGATTCAATTTCTCTGCAGATAATGGCCTATGCCAACCTATTTCAGTTTCTTCTGAAACCAAGATCCGTGTCTTTGGTGGAATAGAAAATTGAGCTAATCCTGCCAAAACCTCTGGTGACTGACCCACTCTATCAGGATTCATTCGTTGTTTTCCAAGAAATATAACGTTCGCCAATCTATCAGATTCAGCTGGTGTACAAAAATAAGCACCATTTAATTTTAACTCATTACGTAATTCTCTTGCTATTTCCTTATCAACGACGACCGCTTGCTCTGAAACACAGGCTGTGCCGTAATCAAAGCTTTTTGAAACAATAATCTGCTCCGCCACCTCTGCAATATCATTCGCTTTGGACTTATTAACATAACAAGGCACATTTCCCGCGCCCACTGCCAAAGTTGGTTTTCCTGAAGAATATGCTGCTTTAACCATGGCCGGCCCACCTGTAGCCATTACTACAGAAGTTCTATTGTGTCTCATCAATTCAGCAGTTCCTTGAATAGTAACGTGCTCCAAGCATTGAATTAAGCCTTTAGGTGCGCCCATTTGTTCGGCAACATTTGCTAACAGGTTCGTAACCTCTAAGCCGCAACGTAATGCTCTGGGGTGTGGTGCACACACTATCGCATTCCCAGCCTTTACGGCAGACAAAACTTTATAAATAATCGTAGACGTAGGATTAGTGACTGGAATTAGAGCAGCTACAAGCCCCATAGGTTCTCCAAATGCAGCAACTTTAGTAGCATCATCTTTCCAAAGCATACCTAGGGTTGTTACATCGCGCAAATAATCTGCTACAGACACAGCATTAAACATGTCTTTTATTCTTTTATCTTTTGCATTTCCATAACCTGTTTCGGCAACAGCAAGTTCAACAATTCTATTGACCTCTGGCTCAATCGCATTGGCCATAGCGTCAACAATAGCATCTATTTTACTTGGTTCGGTACCCAAAAACTGGCGATAAGCTTCAAATGCGGTATCAGCACAACGCCTGGCAGCAGCGATTGATTTTAAGTCAGCGTCCATATTTTTCCCCTGTTGCAATTGCATCCATTGCACGTCGAGCCGTGTCAATGTCTCCAGAATCTATTCCAATAGCCTCCAATCGTCTTCCAGCAGCAGAGACGTCAGCGCCTAGAATACTAGAGGCCAAAGTAATCATAGCGTTTGTAACGGGAACTTGGACATTAGCAATTTTTCCAGCTGATTTAAGAGGAACTAATGATCCAATGACTCCACATCGCAATAGCGATTTAGACATTTTTTGCGATGGAATGGGGCGACTATAATCACCTCTAAGACTACCACCATAAGTGTCAATCATTTCTGCAGGAGAAGGTAAATTACGGACCCCAAATGATTTTGCCACCATATGACGCTCTTCAGTTAACTTTAAAATCACTGCTTTCTGCGAAGGGCCTATTAGAGAAGCAAAAGTTCGATTTTCTTCAAGAATCTTACCACCCATTGGAATTGAAACAGCACCACTTTGAAGTGCTGCCCCCCCCATCATTAATGTTGGAACCTCCACTAAAGCTGAACCATCTGAAAATCCGGAAGCCAAAACACTATCAAACATAACCAAATTTGGAAAATATTTCTTAAGAGCAGTTAAGGTTTCGGGACGTCCACTTGGCAATGTTGCTGCAGGCATGGGTGCCGCTTGAGATAAAGTCAAAATAGAACCAGCTTCATTGTACCAATAAGGCAAGCCTTGTGCTTCAACAATAGTAACATCAGCAGTACACCCACCAATTCTCAATAGCCACGCTGTCTCCAGCGCTCCCAAGGATCTTCCTGGCGCAACTACTAAGACTTGACCATCTTTTAAATGATCCGCAAGAACCATTGAATATGTCCTCTGCTTGTGCACTGGCCCTGTTAGAAATATTAATTCTGCATCCGCAACAGCACCATCCAACTCAGCAGTAGTTCGTATTGAAGGGCCATCATCTCTATCAACATGATATGTACCAATTGGGCCAACACCTCTAAGTGTTACACCACTTGAAGATCTCAATGCTGCCAATTCTTCTCCATAAGCGGAAAATAATTTTGTATCAGCACCTTCAGACAAACATAGAGCTGCAATTAACCTTGCATCAGCCCCACCACCTAAAACAGCTATACGAGAAAACGATTTGCTTTCAATAACTGGTTTTTTGGTTGTGGATTTTGATACCGCTTCGGTAAATTCATCAAAACCAGAGCTCATTTTACAAACCTTTCAGACTTAAAGAGTTTAAAAAAACAGTTTGCAAATTTCTATTCTGCACCACCGCTACCCAAAGCATCAATTAAAGCCTCTAGTTCATCATGTGGTCGAGCAATAACGTGAACTGATACAACTTCTCCTACCTTATTCGCAGAAGTAGCACCGGCATCAGTCGCAGCTTTTACAGCGCCAACTTCCCCCCTTACGAGTGTTGAAATTAGACCTCCACCATTTTTTGTTTGACCTACTATTGTAACACTAGCAGCTTTAACCATAGCATCAGCAGCCTCAATTGAAGCTACTAATCCCCGGGTTTCAATCATACCAAGTGCCATTTGACTCTGAATTGATTTAGCCATTTTATTTTTCCTTCTTTTTGTTGTTTATTTGGTTTGAATTATAAATTTTCTCTACAATTGCGACAATTGAAGCATCTACTGGTGCACCAGTAACGGCTGAAGGTATTCTTGCAGCAGAACCTATCGCAATCAAAACTGTATCTCCAACTCCAGCACCGCACGTATCAACTACGACCATTGCTGACGATAAAACCACTCCCTCACTATCCACAATATCAGCGATAAGAGTTTTTAATCCAACTAGTTTGGGATCTTTCGCGGTGGCATTTACATGCCCAGTAACTTTACCAATTTTCATCAAAAAACATCCCTATATCGATTTAATTCAAATGGGGTTACCTGCTGAGAAAACAATTCCAACTCGCGCTCACTTTGTTGCAATGCTATTTCATACAAATCTTCACCAATTACATTTCGTAACCATTCAGAACTGCGAGCGAGTTCAATCGCGTCTCTTAAATCTGTAGGTATCGAAGCCGCTGTTTCAGATTCATATGCATTACCAGTTGTCATTTCTTCTGGCTCAATCTTTCCTTCAATCCCATCAAGACCAGCAGCAATATCAGTTGCAATAAGTAAGTAAGGATTGCAATCAGCGCCCGCATCTCGCTTTTCTACTCTGGTAGCGTTATCAGAACTTTCGATTACTCTTATCCCTACTGTCCTATTATCAATGCCCCAAGCAGTATTAATGGGACAAAATGTGTATGGCTGACGGCGTCTAAACCCATTTACCGTCGCACTTCCACATATTGCAGTTTCTGCCATTCGTTTCTGTAATCCTCCAACGAAATACCTTCCCATTTGACTAAGTTTTCCACTTTCTGCAAAAATATTTTTGCCATCCTTCCAAAGTGAATAATGGCAATGAAAACCACTTCCAGATTGTTCAAAAAATGGCTTAGCCATAAATGTCGCTTTATAGCCATGAATAAACGCCATCTGCTTTACTAAATTACGAAAAATAATTACTCGATCAGCTGCCAACAATGCCTCATCATAACGAATATTTACCTCGACTTGGCCTTCTGCATACTCTGGATTTGATTGCTCAACTGGTATGCCTAATTCATTAAGATTGTTTCTAATTGGCCCGAGAACATGTTCCAATTCCGCAGCTCTCTCCAAACTGTAAACTCCATTACCTTTATCCTTAGGGAGGCCAGTTTCCGGATCTAGTAAATAAAATTCAAGCTCTGCTCCAACTTGGATATCAATTCCCATTCCATGAGCTCTTTCAAGTTGCCGAATCAAGACTTGCCTAGGATCTATAGGTACTGTTTTATGATCCATTCCCTCTGCCCGAGCAAATGCCAATGCAACACCTGGCTCCCATGGCAAACTAACTGGCTTAGTAATTGGGAACATATGAAAATCTGGATACCCATTACCCATATTAACATAAGGCGTATCCCAAACATCACAAACCATATCTAGCGCAAAAAGCGCTGCAGATAAGGCATTTCCATTTTTGCAAATATTTTCCCAATTACTCGCGGGAATGCGCTTACCACGCATAATTCCGTTCAAATCACCCAATCCTAACACAACGGTATGTGTTCCTTCTGGAAGCGAAAAATCATCTAAAGACATGTATCCATCCTTGTAACAAATTTCTGTTGCTAGTTTTCTGTATTCTGTATACAGTATTCATAAGTACAACAGATAGCAAGGGTTTTTTCAATGGGTATGAGTAATATTATTGTAGTAGGAGGTGGAATAGCTGGCACAATGACAGCTTTGGACCTGCAAAAACGCGGTAATCAAGTGACTCTTATCGACAGATGGGAGCCCGGCCACGCCAGAGCTGCTTCTTCAGATTATAACAGAGTAATACGAGCAATTTCCGGTAATGATGAGTTTTATACGCGCTGGGCTCGAGAAAGCCGCCTGCGCTGGTTGGAAATGCAGGCAGAGACAGGGCAAAAACTAATGTACGAATGTGGAGCCCTCATTCTTGCAACTGAAGGCCATTCCGATTGGGAAGATGCATCGGCAGCTACATTTGATAAAGTTGGAGTGCCCTACTACAAATTCGATAAAGCTGATATTTCCGCGAGATTTCCCCAATTTAAAGTCCCTGAAATTGCTTATGCGCTTTATGAACCTGAGGCTGGAATGTTAATGGCGCACAGATGCGTAATTACTGGAATTGATTTGTTTAAAAAATCAGGGGGTACTGTTAAGCGAGGTCACGTAACTACTGATATTTCTGAGAAACCTCTACTAGACGGCAAGCCCCTTGAGGCTGATGTGATCATTATTGCAACAGGGGCCTGGATGTCAGAAATGTTCCCTAAAACAATCAAACCAATTTCAACAATAATTGGATTACCAGTTTTTTACACATCGACGCCTAATGGAAGTGATGCATTCGATAAAGAGAAAATGCCATGTTGGATTGATCATGGGCAAAACTCTTTTGGAATTCCTTCTAGTGAGGGTTCTGGAATAAAAGCAATGATAGCGATCCCTGAAAAAATTGATTTGGATAATGATGAGAGATTGATCAGGCGAGAGGCACTCGCGAGAACTCAGAGCTATATAAAACATAGATTTCCATTACTTGAAGGCGAAAAGGTGGTAGATTCAAAGTTCAATCAAATTATCTTAACACCAGATACTCACTTTGTCGTTGACTGGCATCCAGAACATGAAAATGTTTTATTTGCAGGTGGTTGCTCTGGACACTTATTCAAACACGGTCCAATTTTTGGTGAATTCGTTTCTGGCGTAGCGATGCGCGATTATGGAACGGCGAACCGGTTTAAGGTGGCAGGACGTAAAAAACTCAGCCCAAAAGAAAGTCCATCTGGGAGATAAATTATTTAAAATGTAAAAAATCTTCTCAGAATTTAACTACTTAAGGAGTTATATTTTAAAAATGCAAAATCACTTAAAAAATAAAGTAGTTGTTGTAACGGGCGCAGCGGGTGGATTTGGACGACTAGTGGCCCTTAGATGCCTAGAATTAGGAGCCATGGTTGCAAGATGTGATATAAACGAAACCGAATTAAAAAATTCAAAAGAAGACTTTACTCAATATTCCAAGAACCTCTTAGACTTTAAAGCTGATGTTACCATTTTAACTCAAATGCAAGAATTAATGGTTAAAACAATAAATAAATTTGGTCGTATTGATGTATTAATAAATAATGCGGGCACAATGCCTTTGGCATTTTATTCAGATCACATAAAAGCAACAAAACCTTGGGATAACTGCATCGATATTAATATAAAAGGTGTGCTAAATGGTATTATTTCAGCATACGATCAAATGATTTTGCAAGGAAATGGGCACGTGGTAAACATATCCTCCATATATGGGAACTATCCTGTGGCGGGAGCAGGCGTGTACGGAGCAACGAAAGCAGCTGTAAACTTTCTTTCAGAATCCCTTAGGGTAGAATCTCAGGGAAAAATTAAAGTCACAATAATCAAACCAACTGGTGTACGTGGTACTGGATTGGGCGCAGGCATAATAAATGAGGATGCAATTATTGGTATTTTAGGTCAAAATTCTCTAAATTATTTAAAGATGATGGATGACTACGATGCTGGAGTTTTGCCAGCTAAAAATAGTGATGCAAACGATATTGAATACTATGCTTTAAGCCCGGAACATCTCGCTGACCAGATTGTGTACTCAATAAATCAACCGTTAGGGGTTGCTATAGCTGACCTTACAGTAAGGGCTTCTGGAGAAGGGTACATATTATAGTTAAGTTTTAATTTTAAAAATCCCACAGTCCAAAACTGCCATCGTTTTAATCTTTTCTACCAGTCAAATGCCCTATCTATTCCAGCCATCTTTACTCCAGTAAAAGCAGACGCCTGAAAAGAGAGCGCTCGCAAATCCTCAACTTCCAAATTGTGAACAGATGATTTGCCACAAGCCTTCGCCAATGCGGTTATTTCCATGGTCATAGCAGTTAAATATCGAGCAACTCGTTCCGCTCCAGCATGAGGGTTCATTCTTTTTTCAAGATTTGAATCTTGTGTCGCAATACCAACGGGACAAAGGCCCGTATGGCAATGATGACATGCGCCAGGTGAAGTCCCGAGTGCCAAATAATCTTCTTCATATCTCGGTGAATTACAACCCATTGCAATCATTGCGCCATTGCCAATCATAACAGCGTCAGCACCCAATGCTAAGCATTTTGCAGCATCTACGCCGGTTCTAATACCTCCAGCAGCGACTAAATCAACTTTACCTGACATGCCACATTCATCAAGTGCTTCTCTTGCCGCTCGAATAGCGCTCATTGTGGGAATCCCAGTATGGTTTAATAGCATTTCAGGAGATGCTCCTGTACCACCTTCCGCACCATCAACAACAACAACATCTGCACCAGCTTTTGCTGCAACGGCCACATCAAAACGGGGCCTTGTAGCACCCATTTTAATAAAAATTGGAACTTGATAATTAGTAGCAATTCTTAATTCTTCTATTTTTACCGCCAAATCATCTGCACCCATAAAATCTGGATGTCTAATCGTAGATCTTTGATCAACGCCTTCAGGTAAAGTTCGCATTTTTGAAACTCTTGGGCTTACTTTCATACCTAATAATAAACCTCCAGTTCCTGGCTTTGCTCCCTGGCCAACAACAATTTCTAAAGCATCAGCCCGTCTGAGGTGATCTAAGTCAACTCCATATCTCGCTGGAGACATTTGGTACAAAAGTCTTTGGGAAGCAGCGCGCTCTTCCTCTAACATCCCTCCCTCCCCAGTGCATGTCATTGTACCCACTTTAGAAGCACCGTAACCAAGAGAGGCTTTTGCGTTTGCTGATAGTGCGCCAAAAGACATTGAAGCAATATAAACAGGTATTTTTAATTCTAAAGGTTTTTCAACCAAACCTCGCCCTGCACCTAAAACCGTGGTGGAATCACAATTTTCACGATAACCCTCTAACGGCAACCGTGTCATGGTTGCTGGTACAAAAGTTAGGTCATCAAATGTAGGCAATTGTTTGTTAAATGTATTATAGCCTCTAACTTGATAACGTCCAAGTTGTGCCAAGGCGTGAACCTCCGCAATCGCGTCTGGTGTCCAACGCGTTGATCCACCCTCATCATAAGACGAAGGCACTCCTGCCGGACGCCCTTTAATCGCGCCTTTGGAAAATTTTATTTCATCTTCGGTAGCAACCTCGAATGGATATTCATAAGGTTTATTTAAATCATGAGCCATGCATTCGCATCCCTACTTTCAAAATACCATAAGCGCTGGCCTGATACCATCTTGCGCCAATCTCTTGACGAATCTTGCAAACCCAAAGGCATCAAAATATCATCAACCTCTAAAACCTCCTCGGCAGTTGGCTCCACAACATTTACATCTACACCCAAACCATCAATAGGACCAGCAACCCATACCTCTCCAGCCCAAAGAGCATCAGCACAACTATCACCAGCACCACCAAGTGCAATTATTTTACCAGAATGTGCCATAAAACCAGACTGATAACCTATCTTTCCTTCGACAACAATATTTCCGCCCTTCATTGCCACCCCACAACGTGGGCCAGAGTCACCCTTAACATGAATAGTTCCACCTATCATGGCCGCTCCAACGGACATTCCTGCATAACCTCCAACGGTAATCATACCATCGGACATTCCCTCTCCAAGAGCCCAGCCAGCGTTACGTTCAATCGATAATTTTGCGCCTGTATTTAACCCTCCACAGAAATACCCAACACTACCTTCAAAATATAGCTCACATTTAGGAGGCAACCCAATACCTAAGTTGTGCCGTGATAATGTATTCACAATTCGGATCTTTTTATTTTTTCGACAAAGATCTTGAATTTCTTCATTGATTTCACGAATATGACGGTCCCCAACTTCAACGATTATTTCGCTCATGCTGCAAGGCTCCTATTTCCTATACCCCAAATACCTGTAAGGCTTGGGCCATCATAATTAATCACATCATTTTCACCTTTAAAAATCCGTCTGACAGCTTGCTCTTCGGTTGCAGCAGCCAAATTACCACTTTCATCAATAACCACCAAAGGCTTTAGTGCAAACTTATCTTTAGCAAATCCAATCCCATTTGTACTCGCAATCATATAGGTAAAAATGCCATCAATAGACGTGATCGATTTTTTTAAAGCCTGATCCATAGAAAGTCCCGATTTCATTTGGTCAGAAACCCATATAGCAATCAGTTCACTATCGTTTTCCGTTAAAAACCGATAACCTTTTCTCTTCAACTTTTCTTTCCAAGTATAATAATCTGTTATTTGCCCATTATGAACAATAGCAACATCGGAAAATGGCCTCGCCCAAAAAGGATGGCTTGCGTTAGGTAAAACTGAGCTTTCAGTAGCTAACCTAGCATGACCAAGTCCATGAGTACCTATGATATTCCTTACATTATGCTTATCTGCTACATCTGATGCACCACCCGTATCTTTTATAATTTCTAAAGACCGGCCACAAGATTGGATTTCTATACTATCGGCTAAAGAGTCGGCATCACCAATCCACGCTGAAACATCTTTAGGGTCTGAAATTTCCATCCTAAAGCAATAATGTTTATTAGCATCAGTTAATATTTCTGGATCTTTTAAAAAATCAGAACCGTTATCATGCAAAATATTAGTAAAATTTGAGAGATCCGAATCTATTTTCTCACGTGAAAACCCCATTCCTCTCAGGACATATCCAGTTTCACGCGGTATACCATATATAGCAAATCCAGTACTATCAGCACCTCTGTGCGCTTGTGCATCCATAAGGTCTACAAGATCTTTTCCCACAGCCCCAGGGGCACCCAGAATTCTACCAGCTATTCCGCACATAAAACACTCCTTTTAATGTAAGAAAAGATTAATTCGTTTATGCATTTACGTATACTGTATACAGTATGCATTGTGTTAAGACAAGAAGTAAGATATATAACTTGTATTATATATTCTCAATACTAATTGGAATATAACTAGATTAAAAACAAGAGGATTAATTTGGCACTTAAAAGTATTCAACCCACTCGGCGGAGATTAGCAGATCAAGTTTATGATCAAATTATAAACGCTATTGTTAACAGAGATATCGTAGCTGAAGATAGATTGATTCAAGAAAAACTAGCCGCAGAATTGCAAATCAGTCGGACACCTGTTCGAGAAGCGTTAATGCGCTTAGAGCAAGAAGGTGTTTTAGAGGTAACTAATCGTGGAAGTTTTAAAATTTATGAGATGGACGATAAGGAAGTTCGCGAATTATACCAATCTAGAGCTGCCATAGAAGGACAATGCGCTCGAATACTCGCTAGTAAAAATAATCCGCTAGACATTGAAACGCTACGAAAAACAATAATTAAAGAAGAAGATTTGAAATCTCATACTGCAAGAGCTTATTTTGAAGCTAATAGAAACATTCATTTTAAGTTTGTTGAGCTTGCTGACAATAGATTTCTTATTCAAATGTTCAATATGATTTGGGGAAAAGCTAATGTATTTCCAATATTTGCTGCAATTGAGAATGTAGATTTAAAACAATCTCTCGGTGATCATATGAAGCTAGTTGATGTTATCGAAACTGGAGATAAAACCGAGACCTTAGAGGTTTTCACAAACCATATTCAAGAAGGATTTGAACTTCAACTTCAAGGACTTCATCAAAATAAATAATAAACTGATAATAATACTTTGACCTAATTTATCTCACATAATTTATTCACAGTAACTACGGACTATTGTCATTCTAGCTCTTTCCCGAAACAGCTGCTTCTTCAAATGTTGCCATCCCACTATGACAAGCGAGCGCAGATTTAATAATATTAATTGCCAAGGTGCCACCAGAAGCTTCTCCTAATCTTAAGTTCAAATCTATTAATGGGGTTTTATTAAGTTGCTTTAAAACTTTTGAATGCGCACCCTCTGAAGATAAATGGCCAGCAACACAGTGATCTAAAAAACCTGGCTTGTACTTTTCAAGAACAGCCGCGGAAGTGCTACAAATAAACCCATCCAAAATTACAGGTATCCTTAATGAACGTGCCCTCGAAATAGCACCTACCATCGCGACCATCTCCCTGCCCCCTAAGCATCTTAAAACTTCTAGGGGATTAGATAATGCAGCTTCATTGGCTTTCAAGCCATCTTTCACAACACTCACCTTAAGAATTAATCCTTCGTCAGTAACACCAGTTCCACGACCCACCCAATCTTCTGCAACCCCACCAAATAAGCCACAAGCTAATGCTGCTGCCGAAGTCGTGTTTCCAATTCCCATCTCGCCAACAACCAATAAATCAGCTGCATTATCTACCGAATTCCATCCAACTAATAATGCAGTCTCAAATTCATCTGATGAAAGGGCCGCCCCTTTTGTAAAATCATTGGTTGGTTTATCAAGTTCCAACGAGTGAACCTTTAAGGTTGCCCCTGCAACTTCACATAATTGGTTAATGGCAGCACCCTGACGTTCAAAATTTATAACCATTTGTGCTGTAACCTCCTGTGGAAAGGCGGAAACTCCTAAAGATGCGACACCATGATTCCCTGCAAAAACGATAACCTGTGGGTTTTTAATAAGTGCTTTAGGATCTTGCCTCCAACCACAATACCAAATCGCCAATTCTTCTAAACGTCCAAGTGCTCCAACCGGTTTGGTAAGCTGTGAGTTTCTATGAACTGCACTTTTAATAATCTTTTCGTCCTTGTTAGGCGCAGAACTTATCGATTCCATAATATCTTTTTTGCTTATGGCATTGCTTATTATATTCTTCATATATTACACCCAGATTACTTGATTGTTAAATTCAATCCGTATTACATATAAGTAAATAGATAATAAACTACGTTTTGGACTTTGGAATGAATAAATACGACAATAGTATTTTAGATCTAAGATTAAGTGATATTTTAATAGCACTTAGTTTATTAACTAGAATTCCCATAAATATTGACCATCAGGAAGTTGGCGAAAGGGTAAGGCAAGCTACCTGGGCATATCCATTAGTTGGCGCATTGATTGGAGCAATCGCTGCTGTTGTGGCAAATATTACAAATTTCTTTGGATTACCATCTTCAATTTGCGCGATACTCGCTCTGATGACTATGGTAATAATAAGTGGTGGAATGCATGAAGATGGGTTAAGTGATGCAGCTGATGGCCTTTGGGGTGGTAAAGATAAAGCTAGTATACTTAAAATAATGAGAGACAGTAGAATAGGTAGCTTTGGTGCAATAGCATTAACTTTAGTTATCATTGGCCGTTATGCCTCGATAAATGATTTAATAAATATAGAAGCACTTTTTTGGCCCTTAGTCGCCGCAGGAGCAATAAGTCGTGTGCCAATGATAGGTGCTATGGTTTTTATGCAAAATGCCCGCAAAGATGGTTTATCCGTATCGGTCGGAAAACCTCCTCAGCTTTCATTAATACTTGCTGCTGGAATTGGAACATCTGCCTGCCTAATAAGCGCAGGAATTTTAGGATTACTAGCAGTGTTTTGCGCATTTCTAGGAGCTCTTCCAATTCTGTATGCAGCTCATAAAAAGCTTGGGGGTCAAACTGGTGATATTTTGGGAGCCTCTCAACAAATCGCAGAATTAATGGCTTTAGCTTCATTAGCAGGAATTCTAATAACAAACTAAATGCTTGTTTTTAAGCTGCGCGAGAAGTTAAAACCTCTTCTATCTTAGTTTGCGACACTCCCTCTTCCGCTCGATCAACAGCCGCAATCTCACGTGTTAATCTCTCAAGTGCTGCTTCATATAGCTGCCTCTCTGAATAGGATTGCTCTCGTTGATCATCTTTTCGATGCAAATCACGCACTACTTCAGCTATAGAAATTAAATCTCCAGAATTTATTTTTTGTTCATACTCTTGCGCTCGCCGAGACCACATTGCCCGCTTAACTCGAGCCCTACCTCTTAGGGTAGACATTGCTTTAGAAACCAAGTCTGGGCTAGCCAAACTTCGCATCCCAACAGAAGTAGCTTTGGCAGTGGGAACGCGTAAGGTCATTTTATCTTTTGCAAAATCAATTACAAATAACTCCATCGATATACCGGCAATTTCCTGTTCCTCTATTGCCGTAATTTTCCCGACACCATGAGAAGGATACACCACAAATTGATCTACAACAAAATCATTACTACTCATAATTTGCATTCCTTAAAAAAAACCATAAAGGTTCAATAGTTAAAAATTAATTTAATGTTCAAAAGTCGGCATCGTATTTTTTAATACAGATTATTATATAGATGCATGTTTGCCTAAGTTATAAATGTTATTCTTTCTGATTTAAAGAAAGACATATCATAAAAAATGGAGGCATTAAACCCCAGTTTAAAACTAAGAACGTAAAAAACAAAGATTGAATAAAGCTACATCAATTATTCAGCCCACGCCCAAGGCCTTATAAAGTCTCCTAAAGAATTTTTTATTAATTCATCTTCAATATTAGATCTTGGTTTGTTCAAATGCGCTGTTAAACCACGCTTTTTATCTTCCAGTACTTCTTTAACAGTAACATCTAAACCATCTGCTAGAAGTTTCTCGTCATATATTCTCTTTATTGCCAGTTTTCTTAACTGTGGTTTGAATATTTTTCCAACCGCTGTCTTAGGCAGTTCATCTAGAATCTCAATATATTTTGGGCGTGCTGCTCTTTCTGGCACATTCGCATTCGAAAACTCAATCAGCTCCGCTACAGTTACGGAAGCACCCACATTCAATTCTACATACGCACATGGCATTTCTCCAGCTTTCTCATCAGGCTGCCCTATAGCTCCAGCCATTGCAATCGAGGGATGCCCAGCTAATGCCTCTTCGATTAACGCTGGATCAATATTGTGACCACTTCGAATAATCAAATCTTTAGCTCTGCCTGTAATCCAAAGATAGCCATCTTCATCAATTCTACCTAAATCACCTGTTCTAAAAAATACCTTATCTGCATAAAGCCCAGTATTTTTCGCTTTTTCTGTATAAGTTTCACCAACATTGATACCAGCATTGGAAATGCAGATCTCACCAATCTCATCTACTTCCATTTCGCGTATTATTTCTCCATTTTCCTTACAGTCAAGAATACGTACTTTAGTATATGGCAAAGGAATACCGATTGAACCTACCTTACGTAGACCATTTTTGGGATTACAACTAACTAAACAGGTTGCTTCAGTAAGACCGTAACCTTCTATTATCTCCACACCTGTAACCTCTTGGAAACGTTTAAATAACTCTACGGGCATTGGAGCAGAGCCACAGAAAGCTGCATTTAAAGATGAAATATCTGCATTTACCGGCCTTTGTAACAACTGCGAAGCGGCAGTTGGGACAGTAACCATAAATGTAGCCTTCCAACGCTCTATTAATTTCCAAAAATCATCAAATACCCCATCACCACGATATCCTGCTGGTGTAGGTAATACCATATGGGCTCCTGATACTAAACATCCAGCCCATATTGGGTAAGCAGCAAAAACGTGAAATAGCGGTAATGGACAGAGCAATACATCTTTTTCTGTATATAATATGGCGTCTCCCAACCAACCATTGTACAACACACCAGAATGCCGATGTTGCGCAATCTTGGGCATTCCAGTAGTGCCACCAGTATGAAAATATGCACAATAATGGTCCTCTTGGCCCTCTTCAAAATCTAATTCATCTGATCTCATGGTTGATAGAGCAGAATTAAATTCAATTATTTTTGCAGAATGGCTAATCGGATTTTTTGGTCTTATTAATGGAACTATCCATGACAATGGTGGGCTTAAATGTGGAAGCAAATCAATTTCAATCACGGTTTTTACGTTCGGAGCTTGCAAAACCGCTTCAGCTGCTAACTGGGCTACATCTGATTTTGGAAATGCACGTATTGTTACCAAGACTTTTGCTCCAGTTTCGCGTAACAAAGCTGCAATCTGAGAAGATTCTAGGGTTGGATTTATCGGTGCAACTATACCCGCAGTCATTCCACCCATTAGGGTTATCAAGGTCTCGTGACTAGTTGGAAGCAAATAAGCTACCACATCGTTTTGCCCAATACCCAAGGATCTAAAAAGATTTGCCGCCTGAGTTACTTTTTTTACTAAATCATCCCAATTTAACGTCGTTGCCTTATCTTTAAATCCAGATTTCAATTGAAAACTTACAGCAGGCCTTTCAGGAAATTTTTTTGAAGTCTTACAAAGTTGCTCGTAAACTGTTTTTTCATTCCAGCGTTTTGAGACCTCCATTTCAGCTTCAATTTTAGCCGTGTCAGCCAGTGTAGCAACCGAGTAGTTCATAGTTTTCCTCCCAAAATACTAATTCTAGCAAATATCCACCAATCAAATCAAATCACGATTAATATCTATACTGCCAAAAAACTGTATATCAACTTCCGCGCAAAAGAAAATATCGGATTGAAATTTACTCAAATTAGCACAAATTGATTTTTTGTTACTGTTACCTGTTGTCAGTAATTAAATAGTTTGATCTCAATCAGCTTTGTACGTAAGTAGCGATTCAAAAGAATACCTGAGGAGAAACTAAAATTTCAATATCTTATCTATCAAAAGGAAATGGTCCCACAATTTTATGTTTACACGGGTTAGGATTAAATGCTGAAAGTTTCAAACCCCAACTTAATGAATTATCAGATGAATTTAATGTTATTGCCTGGAATATGCCAAACCTTGGAGTTTCGTCTTCAAAGGCGATGAATTTTGACAATTTAGCAAATGCCGGCTTTCAGTTACTAGATTCCATTGATATAAAAACTTGCCATGTGGTCGGACATTCCATGGGTGGTATGATTGCCATTGAAATGGCTTTAATTAAACCAGATCGAATAAAATCAATAAGTTTATTGGGCGCAACGAGTGCGTTTGGTGGTAAAGACGATACTTTCAAAAATTCTTTCTTAAGCGCTAGATTAAAACTACTTTCTGAAGGTCTTTCAATGAAAGAAGTTGCACTATCTAATGTTCCGTTAATGTTTTCTGGAGGTGCAAGTCAAGAATATATTACAAGATCCATTGAGGTTATGGGAAAAATTAGTGCAGCTGAATATCGTTTGGCTTTAGAATGTTTAACCACTTTCAATCGAAGAGCCGAAATTGCATTTATTGCTCAACCGTGTTGCTTAATCGCCGCCTCTCTAGATCAAACGGCACCAGCTCGAACGATGGAAAAAATGTCTAAGAAAATAAAAAATTCAAGTTATCACGTGATTGATAATTGTGGTCACATGATGCAATTAGACAAGCCAGAGAAAACAAACAAAATAATAAGAACATTTTTAGATAAGCTGACTCCGTAATATTTTCAGGAGAGGGTTGTAAACTGCCACTTGACCTTCAATTGTTGTTTAAATAAGACGAGAGCTCTGTATGCGGGCGTTGTGTAGTGGTAAGACCTTAGCCTTCCAAGCTAAAGACGCGGGTTCGATTCCCGCCGCCCGCTCCAAATCTTTACATTCAATTCTAGATTTTAATCGAAGAAAATTTAGGTGTATAAAAACTAAATTTAAATAAATTCCAACTTGCAATTTTATGAGCTTTTGGTTTTCCTCTATGAAGAATCAAAACATCAATTTATTAAGAGGCTCTAAAATTATTCAGTTTATTTACATAATCTTATTTTTAGCACCATTAATACTTGGTTGTATCCTCATGGGCCCACAAAAAAACATTGAACTAATTCACCCATCATCAGGTCTAAGAAAGTCAGGATTTGTTGGGTATTCTTGGACCTACTTCTTCTTTGGATTTTTTGTGCCAATTATTCGGGGTGAAATTGGCATTGGTGCCTTACATCTTATACTTTCATTCGTAACATTTGGTATATTTCAGTTAATTATGCCTTTCTTGTATAATAAGCAGTATTCTACTCGCTTATTAGTAAATGGTTGGATTTTAAATGATACTGAAGAAATAAATAAATTTGCTCAAAAAAAGCTTGGTATGAAATAACTTAAGTAAAGTAGACTCAAAGGATCACAAAAGATGGTAAAAAATACTGAAAAACAGGGTGATGGTGCATTTCGAATAGAAAATGATCGGGAGTTAGTTCATGAATTCACCTATGCTGGCGCACTAAGCTTTTGTAGACGACGCTACAGCCGTGATTTAGAAGATATTGATGTTGTTATCAGTGGTATACCGTACGATAACGCCGTGACAAACCGACCAGGCACTCGCTTTGGACCTCGAGCGGTAAGGGCGGCGTCTTCACAATTGGCAGAGTTACCTCACTTTCCCTATGGGTTCGAGCCATTTAGGCATTTATCAGTCATTGATTATGGAGATTGTGAAATTGACCCACATCAACCAAAAAGTGTCTTTAACACAATAGAACAACACGCCGATCAAATTTTAGAATCAAATGCAAAAATGGTTAGTTTGGGTGGAGACCACTCCATTACCTATCCTCTTTTAAAAGCCCATGCTAAAAAGCATGGCCCAATTACGTTAATTCAATTTGATGCTCATTGTGATACTTGGGAAGATGACGGGATCCGCTTTGATCACGGCACAATGTTTGCAAGAGCGGCTGATGAAGGAATTATTGACGTTACAAAATCAAGCCAAATTGGCCTTAGAACTTATAATGATACTGATTATGGTTTTGAAATCCTTACGAGCCCGTGGATACATAGAAATGGTATACAAGCGGCAATAGAAATCGCTGTAACGCGAGCTGGAACTTCACCCGTTTATCTATCATTTGATATTGATGGACTTGATCCGGCTTACGCACCAGGCACTGGAACTCCAGTAAGTGGAGGTCTGGCAAGTTGGCAAGGTTTGGAATTTGTAAGAGGCCTAGAGCCCTTAAATTTAATTGGAATGGACGTTGTGGAGGTCTCCCCTGCGTACGATAATGCCGAAATTACAGCATTGGCCGCCGCCAACGTGGCATACGATTGGATTTCTGTAATTGCAAAGAAAAATGGTGCTCCTTGCAAATTTGTTGGTCGCCTTTAACTAAAAGCTTCTAAAATTATCATTTTAAAGATATAAGTCAGATATGATTATGCGAATATTAATAATGTTTTCATTTATCTGGTTTTTATCAGGTTGTTTGCCAGCGCTAGCATCTGATTGTAAAAAACTTTGTAGTAGTTCATGGTGGAAGACTGCGTCGACGTCTGATCTAAAATTAGAGCTGACAAAAGAGATTGATATTAATGCGAAAAACTCATGGGGCTGGACGCCACTCCATCATGCTGCAAAAACGGGGAATACAAAAAATATTCTGTTGTTACTTAAGCAAAAAGCTAACATTAATGCTCAATGCAAGAAAGGAAATACCCCTCTTCACATCGCAGCTCTCAATGCAGGCACTCCAAGCGTGCTAACATTGCTCGAAGCAGGCTCAAATACAAGAATGAAAAATAATGCCGGAAATACTGCCTACACACTCGCCGAAAGAAATAAAAGAATAGTAGATACTAAAACTTTAAAGAGACTAAAGCCTTAATTAACATTAACAATAAATCATTTTAAATTTTTACTCTGCTATATCCTCAGCCCAAAGTTCAGGCTTCTCCTTAATAAATCTAGTCATCAGGTTAATACAATCTTGGTCGTTAGCAACAATGACCTCCACCCCCCCTTGATCGCAATAACTCTTCATTGCCTGCAAAGTTTACAGACTCTCCAATTACAACTCTTGGAATTCCAAATTGGATAATTGTCCCAGTACACATCATACATGGGCTAAGAGACGTATAAAGAGTAGTGTCTCGGTACGTACTTTGGCGCCCTGCTTTTCTTAAGTCATCCATTCCTCCATGAGCGATTGGATCTCCTTTTTGGACACGTTGATTTCGTCCTTGGGCGACTACTTTACCTTCTCGCTCAAGAACTGAGTCAATTGAACAGCCTCCTTCTTCAAAGCCCTCTTTTGCCTCTTCAAAAGCAATACGTAACATTTAAGTATCTATTTCACTAAGCATCATTTTATCCCCTCATAATAATAAATCAAATATCCTTAATTGATATAAAACTTGATTAAAGTTTTTAGCAACGTATAAAAGATTATGGGGACTTCGCATTATCAAAATCATATCGATATATTCACATTTAGATGTTGACTGAGTGAGAAGCTACAAGTATCCACATCCTCGGTTTGGGCGACGCGCTGCAAGGTGCGGCAGGGGACTGTAACTCCCCCGAGGCGACTCACGCCTGGTTCGATTCCAGGGTCGCCCACCATTAAAATATATTTTATTTTTTAAGTGATAAAATTCATTTTTCGACTATAAGCTTGTACTTATGAACAAAAGATTGCGGGAATTATCTTTAAAAGCTTTTAAATATGGCGTGCAAGTTGCGCAACCTGGTACGTGTTTACAAAAAGCTATTAAAAAAAACCCATTACCAATTCCAAATGGTGGCAAATATATTGTTATTTCAATGGGCAAGGCTGCGTGTTTATTGATGAGAGAAATGATTGATATTCTGCCAACTAATGCTGAAAAAGAATTATTAGCAATTACAAATTACGAAAACTATCAGTTAATCAACGAATGTGAGGTAATTGGAGCTAGCCATCCCATTCCAGACAGGAATGGCATAAAAGCAGGGAAAAAAGTTACTGGTATTTTACAAAATGCAACTCTTAAGGATACGTTAATTTTATTAATAAGTGGTGGAGCCTCAGCTTTATTACCAGCACCAATTCGTGGATTAACCCTACGAGATAAGATCGAAGTAAATCAATTATTGTTATCCTCTGATTTATGTATTTCTGAGATAAATTTAATACGTCAATCAATGTCAACATTAAAAGGCGGCGGTTTTACAACTATTGTGAACCCTGTTCCAATTCAATCTTTCATTCTTTCTGATGTTATTGGAGATGATCTAAAAGTAATAGCAAGTGGTCCAACCGTAAGACCAATTGGTAACATCGAAGAAGCATATGAGTTATTGCTTAAGAAAAACCTTTATCCAAAACTTTCTTTAAATCTTCAGAAATTCTTTAAATCTAAAATTCAAAAACTGTTTAAACCTAATAATTTAAATAAAAACATATTGATTGGTAACAATAAACAAAGTGTTGAAGCGATGGCAAAAATTGCAAATGCCGAAATAATCTCTTACCCAATTATCGGAAATGTCCAAGCTGCAGTTGAAACAATTTTTAAAGAAATAAGCATTCGTCGCGATAAGAAATATGTCGCATTAGCCTTTGGTGGCGAAACAACAGTAAAAGTTTCAGGAAATGGCACTGGTGGTCGCAATCAGGAACTCGCTCTAAGGGTTGCGGAGAAGCTGCACAATGCAAAGTTAAGAGGTAATTGGTGCTTTCTGAGCGGAGGGACTGATGGTCGGGATGGGCCAACAAACGCTGCAGGCGGAATTGTAGATCAAGATACAATAACGAGACTAAATTGTAACAATATCTCGATTGAAAGATATTTGATTAACAATGACAGTAATAATGCACTTAAGAAAACAGAAGATCTTTTAACAATAGGAACCACTGGAACGAATGTGGCTGATCTACAGTTGTTTTTATGGGAGACAGCTTAAATTTAATGTTGTTTACATAACGCAAAGCGTTAAAAAGCTTGAATAATTTTAGATTTTGTGATGTTTGTTTTGACATAATGACAATAAAAAAGTCATTTATAGTAAAATTTAAGGAGAAAAGTCAGATGGTTGAATCATTTAATGGATGGGTATTTTTGATTTTATTTTTGTTAAATTGGGCAGGTGGAGCAATGTATGCCTACCAAACAATTTTCAATACTGTGCCTTGGTTAAATAAATATGGCATCCATGAATCTGCAGTTTTACCAACTAGAGTTTTGGGAACATTTGTTAGCGCGGCAACATTGCTCGGTCTTTATATTTTGTTTACTGGTCCCATGGGTACTTGGCCTTATTTTGTGTTTATGTTCTTACAATCAATTATTTTTGTGGTGGTAGGATACAGTACAGTCACAAACTCAAATGCTTCTAAATTAGAAGGCGTGAATTACACAGCTGAGGCGTATATCGCACCAGCAATATTTACAGTTCTAAACGGTGTACTTATTTACGGACTTGGTGATAAAATCTGGTAAGAAAAATTAAAAACTAAATCTCTCAGCAACATATTATTGCTGTTGAGAGATTATATCATTTTCTAACAGCGTCTTCGGCAACCAAATATGCTTTGTGGGCCCAGCAGATAAAAGCATTAACATCTTCTAAGACTTCTGCAGGAACTCTCCAATTTGATATGCTTATCGTTTTACCTTTCTTCTCATAAGAGAAAGGCTGACTTCCTAAAGATTGATAGTCTGCCAAGTTTCTATCATTAACTTTAAAATATAACTCATCATCAAAAACCAAACCTATCGGCAAGTTATATCTTCGCACGACATAACCACCAAACATTCGACCCCAAGAGATGCCATCCATCTCCTCCAGACATTCCAAAATATAATTTAAAAATTCATTTTCACTTTGTCTCATCAAATTATTTCTCTACATGTGAATATGTTTTCACAATTTTGTCTTTAAATGTTTTAAAGACTAACATAGCTTAAGGCAATATAGTCAAATGGAGAGACAAATGCGTCATGGTGGTCAAATTTTAATAGACCAATTAAAAATTCAAGGCGTTGAACGAGTTTTCTGCGTTCCGGGAGAAAGTTATTTACCCGCTTTAGATGGACTATACCAAAGTAAAATTAAAACCGTTGTAGGTCGTCAAGAAGGTGGTGTAGCAATGATGGCCGAAGCATCAGGAAAACTAACCGGAAGACCTGGAATTGCATTTGTTACACGTGGTCCTGGAGCAACCAATGCATCAGCAGGCATTCATATTGCATTTCAAGATAGCACTCCAATGATACTTTTTGTTGGACAAGTTGATAGTTCTCAACGTGATAGAGAAGCGTTTCAAGAAGTTGATTATAGAAAAATGTTTACACCCTTAGCCAAATGGGTTGCTGAAATTGATAATATTGAACGCTTACCCGAGTATATTTCAAGGGCGTTCAGCGTAGCGTTATCTGGCAGACCAGGACCAGTTATTTTATCACTTCCCGAAAATATCTTGTTTGCCAAAACAAATGTGCCTGACGCACCCAAAGTAAATCCACCAAAACAAATGGTTTCAAAAGAAGATGTGACGGAAGTAATTGGAAAATTAAAAAGAGCAAAAACTCCCTTTATAATCGTGGGTGGGAGTGGCTGGTCTTCAGGCGCAGCAGGAAACCTTGGTAAATTTGCAAAATCACTTGGTATTCCTGTTGGGACATCATTTAGGTGTCAGGATTATTTAGACAATCGCCATCCAAACTATGTCGGTGATGTCGGTATTGGAATAAATCCAGCTCTGTTGAGCCGAATAAAGTTGTCAGATTGTGTGCTCGTTTTAAATGCCCGTTTGGGAGAAATGACCACCGGTGGTTATTCAATGTTTGATATCCCAAAAACAAAACAATATCTTATACATATCCATCCAGATCCAAATGAACTTGGCCGCGTTTATCAACCAGATATCGGCCTTGTGTGTAATAGCGCAGAATTTGTAAAAAAAGCTGTTAGTATTTCTAAAGAGTATCAAAATAAATCCCCAACTAAAGAACGCGAAAGCTATGAAGCGTGGCAAAAACCATTGACGACACCTGGCAACGTAAAAATGGAAGTTATAATTAAGAAACTATCTGATACCATGCCTGAAAAAACAATTATTACGAACGGCGCTGGAAATTATAACGGCTGGCTTCATCGTTATTTTAAATATAAGGGTTGGCGAACTCAAGTCGGATCCACAAGTGGATCAATGGGATATGGCTTACCTGCGGCGGTCGCAGCAAAGATAATGTATCCAAATAAGGAGGTTATTTGCCTCTCAGGTGATGGTTGCTTTCAAATGACAATGCAAGAATTTGGCACCGCCTGCCAATATGGACTTAATATAATTGTTATTATTTCAAACAATTCAGTTTACGGCACAATTAGAATGCATCAAGAAAGAGAATTTCCAGGACGCCCTTCAGGAACATCCCTAGTAAACCCTAATTTTGCTGAGTTAGCAAAATCATATGGTGGGTATGGCGAAGTTGTACTTAAGACAGATCAGTTTTCTAATGCATTAGAAAGAGCAAGAAAATCAAATAAACCTGCAATCCTTGATCTCAGAACAGACCCCAAGGCCATCAATCCCCAAACTTTAGAGTAATAATGTAGTTTCCAATTACTTACTTAAGTCTAATGGTTGTGCCTTTTCCACTAATTTTACAAAAAAACTTGCACCAATTGGTGAGAGATCATCGTTAAAATCATACTCTGGATTATGAAGAGCAGCACTATCTCCTTGACCAATATTTAAGTAAGCTCCGGGTCGCTCTTCCAACATGTAAGCAAAATCCTCAGCTGCCATAATCGGTGGCGCTTCTCCATCGATATTAACATCCCCTGATATCTCAGCAGCAACATTTATGGCAAATGAAGTCTCTTTGGGATGATTGACAGTTGGTGGATATCCATACTCATATTCCAAATCAGCTTTCGCACCAAACGCCTGCGCAGTACCAGTACAGATATCTTTTAATCTTTTAATCACAATAGCCTGTGTATCCTTATTTAGTGTCCTCACAGTTCCATTAATAAACGCTTCAGCTGGCACGATATTATTAATTGTTCCAGTGTGAATCTGAGTTATAGAAATAACAACTGAATCAAGCGCAGATAAGTTTCTCGAAGAAATTGTTTGAATGCCTTGCGCTATTTGAACAGCCACAATAACCGGATCGATCGTTTCTTCAGGATTTGCTCCATGACCACCCTGCCCTGTAATCCAAATAGAAAAACTGTCTGCTGCTGCCAATACAGCACCCGGATTTGTTGAGAAAAAACCAAGCGGTAATCCTGGTGAATTATGAATTCCATAGACTTGGCTAATATCAAAGTTATCCATCATACCCTCTTTACACATGACCTCTCCACCACCTCCACCTTCTTCAGCTGGTTGGAATATCAAAGCAACCCTACCACTGAAGTTTCTGGTTTCTGCAAGATATCGCGCAGCGCCCAATAACATTGTGGTATGACCGTCATGTCCGCACGCATGCATTTTACCATCAACGACAGATTTATATTCATGATCTTTAATTTCCTGCAACGGAAGCGCGTCCATGTCCGCTCTTAATCCAATAGTTGGACCTGCTTTCTTTCCATTAATGATGGCAACAACGCCACTTTCTGCAATTTTTTCATGAATTTCATCTACGCCAAATTCTTTTAGCTTTTTGACGACAAAATCAGCCGTTTTATGACAATCAAAATTTAACTCTGGGTTTTTATGAATATGCTGACGCCACTCTTTCATTTCGCCGTGATAATCAGCAATTCTATTTATTATTGGCATATTGCAATTCCCTCGCTTTTTACTTCTTACTATTTTTTTGATGTGGCGGATGTCTTTTCGTTTCTTGAGCAACAAGCCAATCCATATGATTTCTAACAAATTCATTTGAAGCATCTCGTGGAGGGTTGTAGTCCCAGGAATGGAGAATTCCCGCCTCCATCGCGGCATGAATACCTCTCCTTTGTTTTTGGGTCGCGATTACATTGGTTCGAATGACTTCGCTATCCCATCTAGTCAAAACTTCACTTTTAAACGACTGAGCTATATCTTCATAAGTTGGGTCTTCAATTAGGTTTTTCAGTTCATCAGGGTCATTATTTAAATCATAAAGTTGAGGTGGGTCCACATCACAATGTATATATTTATACTTACCCCGCCTAATCATAAACATCGGATGAGACGCACACTCTGCGCAATATTCTGCGATTGCCTCACCATCTTCGCAGGTTTTCCCTTTTGCCATCTCCCATAACGACCTACCATCCACTGGCATGGCCATCTCAGGTATTTCTTTACCGGCAATATCCAAAATCGTGGGTAATAGATCAACTAGAGAACATGGACTATCACAAGTGCCGTGCGACACCCCAGGTCCAGAAATTAACAAAGGTACTCGAGCGGAATGTTCAAACATATTCATTTTATACCATAGTCCACGTTCCCCGAGCATATCGCCGTGATCCGATGTCACGATAATGACCGTATTATCTATTTGGCCACTTTCTTCCAGCGCTTGAACCACAACTCCAACGTTCTCATCAAAATAAGAACAATTTGCAAAATAAGCATGACGTGCATTCCGTATCTCTTCCTCGGTAACTTTTATTACATCAGCCTGTATTCCATGCCGTAATCGTTCTGAGTGCGGATCTGGTGTGGCAGGTATTCGAGGCATTTCAATTTTATCATGATCATATAAATTCCAATGCTCTGGTCTTGTTAAATAAGGATCGTGAGGATGAATTAAGCTAACAACCATACAAAAAGGGTTTATATTTTCCATGGCATATTCAAATATTCTTCTGCGGGCATAAAAGGTTGTTTCCTCATCATATTCGTACTGAAATGTAGTGTTAGTTATGCCGGCCTCTCTTACACTCTCCATATTATGATACCATTTATCTATGCGTTCATCAGGGGCTTCCCAATCGGGTGTCCAGGCATGATCAGCAGGATATATATCGGTAGTTAATCTTTCTTCAAACCCATGCAGTTGATCAGGTCCCACGAAATGCATTTTTCCAGACAAGCAAGTTCGATATCCCATTAGTCTCAAGTAATGAGCAAAAGTCGGAATAGTTGCAGGAAATTCTGAAGCGTTATCATAAGCCGCTATGCTCGTAATATGTTGACCTGACATAAAGCTAAACCGGGAAGGAGCACATAGTGGCGCATTGCAATACGCTGCATCAAAACGCATTCCGCACGCAGCCAATTTATCCATATGGGGAGTTTTAACGTGATTGTTTCCGTAAGCAGAAGTAAATTGGGGGGCAAGCTGATCTGCCATTATGATTACTATGTTAGGTGAGCTCAAGATTTTGCCTCAAAATTTGTTTATCTTTTAACCTTGATCGAAATGATTTTGCGGGTCAATAACTTTAGAGAAATTAATAATATGGATTACTTAATCTAAAATTTATTGTATTTGTATTCAGATATAATAAATTGATAAATTGTTATAATTCAGTAAACTTAACATAAATATTTATGGAATTTCTTCATGACGCCTAGCGAAATACTTTCTTGTGAGCCAATTATTTTAACTCAGGAACAACGTGAATATTATTTTGAACATGGGTTTGTTTCTGTAAATAACTTAGTTTCATCAAATACTTTAACGCGATTGCAAGAGATCACATCTGATTTTGTTGATAAAAGTAGAAAAGTATCTAGGTCTGACAATCAATTTGATATTGGTGCTGGCCACTCCTCAGAGAACCCAATTTTGCGCCGCTTAAAAATTCCAGACGAGCAACACGAAGTTTATTGGAATTTTTCGAAAGGACTTATGGCTGATGTTGCCGCAGATTTAGTAGGACCTGACGTGGTTTTTCATCACTCTAAATTAAATTTCAAATGGTTTGACGAAAGTGATAAAGTTAAATGGCATCAAGATATACAGTTTTTTCCACATACAAATTATAACGTAATTACTATCGGTTGTTACTTGGCAGATACCAACATGAATAATGGACCATTAGCTGCCCTCAAAGGTTCACACAATGACAAATTATATGATCAATATGATACAAACGGCAATTGGACCGGTATGTTGTCCGATAGTGATGCAGCGCAAGTTGATACAAAAAAAATAGAGTACATGACCGGCAATGCGGGTTCAATAACAATTCATAATGCTAGGACACTTCACTTCTCACCCGCCTCAAAATCTTTTTTACCACGACCCTTACTTTTGAATTGCTATTCGGCCGCAAATGCTAAGCCTTACACGCCACATCCTCAACCGACAAAAAACTCTTACAAAATTGTTAGAGGTCAACAAGCAAAATGGGCACATCACGATCCAAGACCCTGCCAATTACCTCCAGATTGGAGCAGTGGATATACATCCATTTACGCATCGCAATCTGGTGAAAACAAAACTTAACCTATATTAATTTGAAATCATTTTAATACACTTAACTTTGGCGAAGCTTACTACATCATGTATGCCGTAGCAGATTTCCTATGGATTTCAAAAAAGGCTTTACTATAACTTACAATGCCACAAATTAATGCCAACTGCGGTGCAACAATTTGGGATGGTCTCGTCTAAAAATATGAGAATGAGTGCTTGAAAATATTGAAGCAACATGGTATCTTTTTCAAGAATATTATCATGCATTTACTACTATTTTACGGAGTCTCACTATGCCAAAGTACGTTACTGAGTTTATTGGAACATTTTTCTTAGTTTTAACAATATCACTGTGTGTAATTTCTCAACAACCGCTTGCGCCACTTGCCATAGGTGGAACATTGATGGTTATGATTTTCATGGGTGGCCACATTTCCGGAGCACACTATAACCCGGCGGTTTCTCTTGCAGCATTTCTTCGAGGAGCGCTTCCCGCTGGAGAAGTTCTTCCTTATATGTTTGTACAGATCATTGCAGCAATTGTAGGCTCTTTAGTTGGAAATTTTATTGCGGGCGGATCAGTGGCAATTGCACCTGGGGAAGGTGTGTCGGTCGTTTCAGCTCTACTTGTTGAAATTTTATATACATTTGCTTTGGCGCTTACCGTTTTGAACGTCGCTACAGCCAAAGGTACGAAAAATAACTCATTTTATGGTTTGGCAATTGGTTTTGTTATTGTTTGTGCCGTGTTTGCTGGAGGCGGAATATCAGGCGGTGCATTTAATCCTGCGGTAGGTATTGGTCTGTCTGTTGGTGCATTCGTTTCTGGGACAGGTGGCGGTTGGGCTTGGTTGTATGTGGTAGGGCCGCTAATAGGTGGTGCTCTTGCTGCAGGTGCTTTTAAACTTCAAGCCAATGATGATATTACTGATTAAATCTTATTAAGTTTGATAAAATTTTCAAGCAATTGATGACCATGTTGTGATTTAATAGATTCAGGATGAAATTGAACACCAAAAATAGGTAATGATTTGTGTTGCAATGCCATTATCGTGCCCTGTTTTAATTCTGCCGTAATATTTAAACAATCAGGTAGAGTTTCACGTTCCACCACAAGTGAGTGATACCGAGTAGCTTTAAAAGGTGAGGGTATGTCTTGAAAAAGCCCGTTACCCGAATGGTGCATTATACCCATTTTCCCGTGCACAATTTCATCACAACGCACCACTTTTCCACCAAATGCTTGCCCAATTGTCTGATGACCAAGACACACACCCATTAGAGGTGTCTTGGTTTGTGTAGCAGCATGAACTAAATCTAGGCAAATACCAGCCTGATTTGGATCACAAGGACCAGGTGACAATAAAATGGCATCAGCATTTATCGCCATAGCTTCTTGTACAGATAAAGAATCATTACGCTTAACTATAACGTCAGCTCCTAATTCACCTACATAATGAACTAAATTGTATGTAAAGCTGTCATAATTATCTATTATCAAAAGCATAATTTTTCTTTCATCAATTGTGTAATTAGTATTAGCAACAAGACTAATGAGTATCACAGTCTTCTTAGTGGTCATATCGTTCATCAATGGTCAGGTGTAAACTAAAAAGGCCTAATTAATAATAATTTCTATCCCAAATTCTTACTTTTGAACAAACATGCCTGCATCGGCTGCTGCCCGTCTAATAGCATTCGATTTATATACTGTTTCCATATATTCAGACATCGGATTACTATCGTAAACCACACCTCCACCTGCCTGAATATACAACTTCTTGTCTTTAACAATGGCTGTGCGAAGGGCAATACACATATCCATATCTCCACCTGCACTAAAATATCCGACCCCACCTCCATAAATTCCACGTTTTTCGGGTTCGAGTTCATCGATTATTTCCATCGCTCGAACTTTAGGTGCCCCAGAAACAGTTCCTGCGGGCATGCCCGCAAAGAAAGCGGATAAGGGGTCATGATCGTCTGACAGTTCACCAACTACATTTGAAACAATATGCATAACGTGACTGTATCGCTCGATCGTAAATTCTTCTGTCGGGCGAACGGTACCGATCCTTGCAACCTTGCCAACATCATTCCTACCCAGATCGAGCAACATCAAATGCTCGGCTAATTCTTTTTTGTCCGCCAATAACTCCTCTTCGTTTTTTTGATCTTCTTGAGGCGTTTCACCTCGGGGTCGCGTGCCAGCAATCGGACGAATGGTGATTTCGTTTCCGAATACCCGCACCAATATTTCTGGACTAGCACCTATAACCTGAAAATCTCCAAAATTAAAATAGAACATAAAAGGAGATGGATTGGTTCGACGTAGCGATCGGTAAAGTGAAAAGGGGGGTAGCGGAAATTCCTGCATCCATCTTTGCGAAGGTACAACCTGAAAAATATCTCCAGCCAAAATATATTCTTTAGCAACTTCCACGGCGGCGAGGTAATCTTCTTTTGAAAAATTAGAAATAGGTTCGGCCACAGCTATAGAAGAACCTAAATCCCTTGGATCTGGTAGCGGTCGTTCCAAATCACGTACGGAGTCCATGATGCGTTCAGCAGCTTGAGCATATGCGACTTTAGAAGAGATATGTGAATTGTGCCAAACAGGCGCAACAAGAATAACTTCTCCTTTAACGCCATCCAGAACCGCAACAACCGATGGTCTTAAAAACAATGCATCAGGCAATCCTAATGGATCAGGATTAATATTTGGCAAATGTTCAATCAGTCGGATCATATCGTAACCAAGATACCCAAAAAGACCAGCACAAGACTGTGGTAAATCATCAGGCAATTTAATATAACTTTCACAGAGAAGTGATCTAAATGCTTCAAGTGGCGGCGCCGTCTGTTCTATAAAATCATCATCATCAAATCGTGCATTTCGATTAAGAAAGCTTTCTTTATCTTTACATTTCCAAATTAAATCAGGTTTCATTCCGATCATCGAGTACCTACCGCGCACCTCACCACCTGTAACAGATTCTAAAACGAAAGAGTTTTTTTGCATGGCCGTCAACTTCATGATTATAGAAACAGGGGTATCTAAGTCTGCCGCTAAGCGTTTAAAGAGCACTTGATTATTAGAATTTTCATATTGTTCTTCAAAATCTTCAAAGGATGGAATAATCGACATATTTTAGCCTATCAATATATTACAAGCGCCACATTATGCGCCTGTCGGATTAGATGTATTTCTGCAAGATTCTGAATTAAGCTCAAAAAGATAGTAATTAAAATGTCGTCAATCATTTTCGTTCGAAGTTGTCAAGTAAGACATCTCTTTAAAGCAGAAGCACAATAAACTTAGCACAGTGCGTGGTTCATATTGCCTTTTTTAGATCTATAATTACTACAAAATTATATTAAACGAATTCTTCCCCCAATTCTGAAAGTAGTGAAGGCTGCCTAATATCATCTTCACGATTCAAATCACGAAGCTTGGTCGGGTAATCTCCGGTGAAACAATGATCCGTATAAAAAGGATCTTTTGAATCACGCCCACCCTCGTGTCCCATAGCTCTATATAAACCGTCCACGGTCAAAAAGGCCAAACTATCAACACCGATGAAATCCCGCATTTCATCTAAAGAATTATTAGCTGCCAATAACTGATGTTTTACAGGTGTATCTATACCGTAGAAGTCCGGATATTTTATTGGTGGTGAGGCAACCCGCAGATGTACTTCAGTTGCCCCTGCATCTCGCATCATTCTAACTATCTTTATAGAAGTGGTGCCTCGAACAATTGAATCATCAATTAAAACCACCCTTTTACCTGCGACTAAAATCCGATTTGCATTATGTTTTAGCTTCACAGAGAGTTCACGAATTGATTGTTGAGGTTCAATAAATGTTCTTCCCACATAATGATTTCTTATAATGCCCAATTCAAATGGTATACCTGAAGCTTCAGCATATCCTATTGCTGAAGGTACACCACTATCAGGAACTGGAATAACTAAATCTACATTTATTGGGGTTTCTATTGCAAGTTGTCTACCAAACGCTTTTCGACATTCGTAGACACTTAATCCTCCAACAGAACTATCTGGGCGAGAAAAGTATATATATTCAAAAACACATGGTCGAGGCTTCATCGGTGGAAATGGTTTTATACTTTCAATACCTAAATTGGTAATGACAACCATTTCTCCATTTTCCACCTCACGTACAAAAGTTGCACCAATTATATCAAATGCGCATGTTTCAGAGGCCAATATATAATGTCCATCAAGTTCACCAATAACCAAAGGCCTAATACCTAGAGGATCTCGTACTCCAATTAATTTTTTATTTGTTAAAGTAACAAGGGCATAAGCACCTTCTATCTGAAATAATGCGTCAATAAATCGAGCTATCGTATTTCTTTTTTTCGATCTTGCAACTAGCTGCAAAATCGCTTCGGTATCAGAAGTTGATTGAAAAATTGCACCAGCTTTTACGAGATCTTCTCTTAAGCTCAACCCATTCGTTAAGTTTCCATTATGGGCAATTGCAAACCCTCCAACTGCCAAGTCTGCAAATAAAGGTTGAACATTTCTTAACACAGTTCCACCAGTTGTTGAGTATCTAACATGTCCAATAGCCGAATTTCCTGGCAGTCGATTAAGGACACTTACCTTCGTAAAATTCTCGCTTACGAGACCCATTCTTCTTTCAGCGTGAAAGTGCGCATCATCATAACTTACAATTCCAGCAGACTCTTGCCCCCTGTGCTGCAATGCATGCAAGCCGAGAGCCGTTAATGCCGCTGCATCTGGATGACCATATATTCCAAATACACCACATTCTTCTCGAAGTCGGTCATCGTGATAATCTTGGTCGATAATTCAAATCCTCTCAGGAGAAACTCGATTCTGTCTTTTTAATTATAGCGCTTTGAATCAAGGTTTGGCTAGATATAACATTTAGTTTCTAAATGAAGTTTACTTTATTTTAGTCATCATGGACTAACTTTGCACGGTGCACCTGGCAACTCTAATCTCATTCAAAAGCGACGCGCCTATATTATCCGATGGACAGGGGATGACGCAACTTATGACCCTCGTACCAATCTACAACCAATGTTACGTGATCCAAGTATCGCAGTGAGAGGTCCATTAGATTGTGAACTATTTCCAGTTGTTAAAGAAGCATGAGAATTTAAGTACGAAAATTCCTGCTTTTAGGTACAACCCTGCCTGACGTAAGCTCAAGAAGGGTTATACTTAACTAGGTTATTTTAATCTAAAGGTGTCGCGCCAGTTTCCATACGGATAATTTTACCATCTTTTAGCTTAGCAACAGCCATAACTGCCTCTCTTGTACCATCAGGATATGACATAAAGTCGTGTGAAACCATAATGTCATTATTCTCATAAATACAACGAGATGATTCCTGAATAAAGTTTTCATTAGCCAGCATACCTTTGGCCATAGAAGCCCATTCACTTTTGGTGAATTCAGTACCTGATTTATGAAAAACAAAAATAACGTCTTCGTGGAGAAATTCTAAGTAAGCATCAATATCTCTATCAGACATTGTTTTTTGTATTTGATCGTGAATAGCCATTAATTGATCCTCATTTTTTTAATTCTGTGTATAATAATAGAAAGTTAAGATGTTGTTGTGAAGGCCTCATCACTTATAATTGTGATAACAGTGGTTTCTAATAGAGACCCCGCTGCTGCTCTTTTAGCCTTAAGACCTTCATGTCCTCCAAAGGCTTTCATTGCTTCAGGTGAATCAAAATCTATTAGAACCATAATCTTATTATCATTGTCTTTCTCAGAGCCCGCAAAAATTAACCTAGCTCCAAGAGTATTTAATTCAGCTTCGTTTTCAAAGAACATTTCTTTCCAGAGAGCGAAACCACGGGAAAGATCTTGTGTAAGCTTAACAATTATAGTTTTCTCCAAATGTTTAATGGTTAATAATACAGTAGAATATATCAGATGTTAGTTCAAAGATGTCAAAAAGAATTATATATAACGTAAAACAAGCCTACTTGAAGCAATGTACCATCCGCCGCACCATGGGTGCAAAATACCAATAATCAGGTGTTACCATATCTGCGTTTTTACCAGCATCGTCAAGATAACGCACGGCAATGATTTGATCCAAGTTCGGATTCTTCTTAAATTCCACCACTTCCATATCATTCATTGCTCCACCCTGCAGATGAAGCGAATGAATAGATGCCTCAGAAAGACTCTCAAAATATTCAGGCTTAATTGCGCAAAGGTAACGCTTGGCTGCAACATGATATCGGACACAATCTGTGATCACCTTCGGAAAGAAACGTTCAAGAACCTTAGCACCCGCATCTTCATGGTGACGGTCTTCCGTATCTTCGATCGTAAAGGTGCCAAATTCGCTAGTGAAGTGTCCAATATCATGCAAAAGGGCGCCAATAATTATTTCTTCTGGTTGTCCTTGTTGCTCAGCAATTGTTGCTCCTTGCAGCATATGCTGGCCCATATTTACAGGCTCACCCAGGTATTCCTCACCGCCACGCCGATCAAAAATATAGCCTATAAAGTCCACAATTGTGTCAGCGTTCAATGCGTCAATATCGGGTTTCATTCTGTCAGCTCCGGCACTTCATCACGACACATAGCATCATAGGTTGAACGCAAGCCATCTTTGTCTGCATAACATCCCTGAAGCCATCGAGTGCCCTCGCCAGAATAACCTTTGCGAGCGTGAAGAACGCGCGTGTTATCAACGACGAATGCTTCGCCAGGATTAAGTCGAAAGGTAACTTCCATCGATTCATCATCGATAATTTCAGCTAAACGACGGTATGCAGCATAATAAGTTGCCATCTTTTCAAACGGCACATCGGTGATGGCAGCCATCGAGCGATTATTGAAGCGCACTCCAATCAACTCACCATCTGGCGAGAGCTCAATCATTGGGCAGCGTGATGTCAGACAAACGCCCTTGTCACCTGAGTATTCAAACCGAGTGGAATGATTGGCAAGCATATTAAAATAATTCTCATTTTCATCGCGTAATCGTATCGCAGCAGAAAACCCATCAACAACCATATTTTCTCCACCAGTAGCAGAACTTTCCAGACAGTAAAGCACCTGAATTGTTGGAACTGGATCTCGATAAGGGTTATCGGTATGGGCTTGTAATCCAAGTCCAGTAAAAGCGAGGTTTGTCGGATTAACCTCAGTCCGAACCTCAAAATTCCGCCCATAGTTTGTTTCACGTACGTAACCAAATAAATCAACAATTTTAAACAATGCACCTTCTTCAATCGGCCCATTAACAACCTTACCAAAACCATAACAGTTCACATGTTCAAGCCAGTTACGTAAAGCTATACCACCATCTGAAATTTTTTTAAAATCCTCGGTTGGCACTTCACCCATAAGCGTTGAATTCCAAAGTTTAACATTTGGCGCAGTCCATCCACGCTGCATCAATAAATCCTTGTCGTAGGCGTTAATTTTAAGCCACTCGATATCATAGTTGACTACCTTCATCTCTGGAGAAAAGTTGACTTTGAGAGAACTTCCTTCCAGCTCAGCGCTGCTAATGCGCGTATCAGGGGGAATATCCCGCAATGCAATTAATCGTTGACCATTGGCTGGTGCACGTGTCTCAGGATCATTAGCATTATCACGCAACCATATTGCATGAAACCGGTTGGTGGATTTTGAGGTACGGACGGTCAAGTGATCGCCTGACGGATCGATGGTAATAGCTATCATGTTGTATATTCCTTCACTTAAGAATTTACCGCAAAATGAGTTGCTCCATAAACTAATGTTACCAATAATTAATTATTTGTGAAGGTGTAAATAAGATTTTTTTAATCAGGTTTTATGCTAAACACATTTCCATATAATATTTACTATAGATGGAATAGCTTACTGCAAACTTATTTATCTAATCTTTAAAATATCCCGTGTAACGTAAACGGTTAAAAGAGCTGAAATTCCAGTTAATACACCACCCCATATCATATCTACTATTACAACATTAACAGACCATCCTTTGAGCGCTGCCATATTGGTCAAATTATAAGTGCCGTAAGCAACAATACCAAGAACAAAACCATTATAGAGCAAAGATCTCAATGAACCTTTATTCAATTTCGGCACAATTACTAAAATAACAACACCCATTGGATAAATTAAATAGAATAATGTCGCTGGAAATATCAAAGGGCTTTCTCTGAGAAGATCACCAATCTTGGGTTGATAAAAATAACCAACTGATTGTGACAACCAAATAACATCAATAAATAAAAAGATTGTTGTCATAATTGAAAATGATACCAAAGTTACTTTCATTTTATCTTAGAATCCAATACGATTCACTGGTTGTCTAACTATCCCAATCAATGCACAAATAACAGGTTATTTTGTAAATAAAATTTCAATACTTTGGTGATTTGATTTTTTTCTGGGGTTAGAGCGGCGTAAGGAAAGTTAGAAGAAGCAGTGAAAATTTGTAATTTAACTAGATACTTCTTTTATCCCACTTCAAACTCTGACCTTCGAGCAGCATAAGCACAGTTTTCGCAATATGGATTAACTGCGGGTAACTCATGTTGGTTCATTAGCGCACACATTCTATCTACTTCAGACTTTATCCAATCTGTTTTAGTATCATAGGGAATAAGAGTTTCGGAAAATTCCATATTTCCAAAAAAACCGTCCGCTTCCTTATTACCGTTACACACGAGAAAGTAACCGGTTTCAGCAACCAAAAATCCCATCTCCTTTAACAGATAGGCGTAGAAATCAAGCTGTCTTTTATACCCCTCATGATAGATTGAAGACAGATAACTCCAAGTCTCAACAGGTCGTTTGTTAGACTGTGATTTGTAATCAACTACAATTAATTCTTCTGTGTTTGTATTAAACCAAATATCATCAACACCACCCGTTAGTATTATATTTGTATCTTTATGCCTATCCATAAGACCAGCTCTTAAACTGTCTCTCCATTTATCCATGTCAGGGTGATCCAAGGGAATAATATGATCCAACCCATAATCTTTAAATAATCTATGCGGCATTTTATTTTTGCGACAAATATCAAATTCTTTTTTTAGAAGCTCATCTGTTGCAGCATTCAAAGACCAACCTGGTAAAGATGGAGAAACAACTCCTTTAACGCGATCCAAATAAAAGCATCTCTCACAAGTTAAAAAATTGGAAAACTTGCCTCTGCTTATTTTAAAATCTTTCGTGCTGCCTGGCTCATAAATATTTCGAGATCTAAGGCCAGTTGCGGGAGCTAATTCATACTTGGAATTTCTTTTTAGACTTATCATAACAATAAAATGTCAAACAAATGTTCATTTGTCGAGCACACAAATATTGACTATGGTATCTGAACTAATGACATTTAGGTTTTCTATTGAACCAATTTTAGAGGAAGTTCTTCAAAATGATATTGGATGACTGTCCAATTTATGGGGTGGATCTATTCAGTGATGATGTAATTCGCAATCCCTACCCTCATTATCAGGCTATTCGTGACCTTGGACCAGCCGTGTGGCTGGATAAACATTCAATGTGGGCGATCACTCGCCATAAAGATGTAAGGGAGGCCCTCGACGCTCATGAAATCTTTATTTCTGGCAAAGGTGTCGCCGCAAATGATCTATCGAATGGCAACACACCTGGTAATTTGCTAGCTTCTGATCCTCCTTTGCATACTCATTTGCGTAAAGTTATTTATGCCCCACTTCATCCACGGGCTCTCGCAATTGCCAAGCCGCGCATTGAAGCATCAGCTAATGCGTTGATTGATCGGTTGTTGGAACGTCCCGGCTTTGATGGAATGACAGATCTAGCGCAATTTCTTCCAGTTTCGATTGTATCTGAAATGATTGGTCTACCAGAAACTGGACGTGAGAATATGTTGGCGTATGCAGCTGCTGTCTTTGATTTGTTTGGAGCACAAAACCAAAGGGCCAAAGAAGCATTGCCAATTATACTCAAAATGAGAAACTATCTCGCAGAACAGGCAACTCAAGAACATGTCCTTACTGGTGGATGGATTTCAATGCTTTACGATGCAGCGCAGCAGGGCCTCATAAGGCCAGAGCAGGTTCAAACATTAATGCGAGACTATCTTGGGCCAAGCTTGGATACCACAATCTTTGCGACTGGAAATCTAATATACTTACTCGCCAAAAATCCTAATCAATGGAACAAGCTTCGCAAAGAGCCAAACCGTATCGGAAATACAATAAATGAAGCAATCAGGTTAGAGTCCCCTATTCGATGTTTTACGCGTGTCCTTAGCCAGGATCACCAAATTGATGAAGTAATACTTCTCAAGGGAAGTCGCGCTATTATTTTTTATGCATCAGCCAATCGAGATGAGCGGCGCTGGGAAAATCCTGATCAATTTGATATTTCCCGGATTCTTACTGACCATGTTGGCTTTGGTTACGGAATTCACCAGTGTGCAGGGATGCAACTTGCCAGACTTGAAATGCGTTCGATCTTAGCTGCTATACTTAAAAAGGTTTCAAAAATTGAAATTATGGGTGAACCCAGCTACGCCATGAATAATGTCTTACGCGGACTAGAAAGATTACCTATTCGTTTCCTGGCATAATTTCGTATTAACTTATTACTCAACAAAAAGCCTAGAATAGATAATACTGCAGCTTTAATAAAACCTTGTTAATAATTTTAAATCAAACGCACTTGGTGCATTTAAGTGAGAGAAATTTCTAAAGAAAGAGCTTCGATCATCTTGTCACGCATAATAAATTTCTGAGGCTTGCCCGTGATCGTCATTGGCAATTCATCAACAATCCTGAAATATCTTGGTATTTTAAAATGTGCAATCTGTCCTTGGCAAAATTCAGTCAATGCGTCTTGGTTTACGTCACTGCCCACGACAGGAATGATCCATGCACAAACCTCTTCGCCCAATTGTTCATCTGGGACTCCAAATACCTGCACCTCAAGCACCTGAGGATGGGAGAATAGAAATTCCTCAATCTCGCGCGGATATATATTTTCGCCACCTCTAATAATCATATCTTTTAAGCGACCAGTTATCGTACAAAACCCTTCCTCATCAAACACTGCTAAGTCACCAGTGTGCATCCAGCCATCCTGGATTGCATCATTGGTGCGTTTAATATCGTTCCAGTAACCTTTCATTACGGAATATCCCCGCGTGCAAAGTTCACCCTGTGTACCTATAGGAACGATATTGCCCGTTTCGTCTATGATCTTAACTTCTAAATGAGGATGCACACGACCAACGGTTTCGCATCGTTTTTCTACTGAGTCTCCAACAAAACTTTGAAATGAAACTGGTGCAGTTTCTGTCATTCCATAACAGATTGTAACTTCATCCATATTCATCTGCTGATTTACTTTTTTCATCACTTCAACTGGGCACGTTGTCCCAGCCATCACCCCTGTTCGCATGGTCGAAAGATCCCTTGGCTTTGTATCAAGCTCCTGCAGCATTGCGATAAACATTGTGGGTACGCCATAAAGTGCAGTGCATTTTTCAAAAGCCACTGCGTCTAGTGTTTCTTTGGCATCAAACGCTTCACCAGGAAAAACCAATGCCGCACCCTTACTAACCGCCCCTAGCACTCCCATTACCATGCCAAAACAATGGTAAAGTGGTACTGGGATCGCCAAACGGTCATTTTCAGTAAGATTTATCCGATCTGTGACTAGACGTGCATTATTAACGATATTGTAATGTGATAAGGTTGCCCCTTTTGGTTGCCCTGTGGTTCCAGAAGTAAATTGTATATTGATTGCATCATCAGGCTCTAATTTTTGTTCAATTTCAGAAAGCTGCTTTTTATGAATTGGGCTACCAAGCGTTAAAATATCATCAAATGACCATAATCCATCAAAGTCATCAACATTCCCCATTACGATCACATGCCTTAGCTGAGGTAGCTTCGCCGCATGCAGTTGGCCTTGATTGCAAGTTTTTAATTCAGGAGCCACCGTACGGATCATTTTGAGGTAGTTAGAGCTTTTCAAACTTTGCGCCAAGACTAACGCTTTACAGCCAACAGTATTCAAAGAGTATTCTAATTCAGAAAGGCGATATGCGGGATTGATGTTTACAAGCACCACACCAATGCGGGCGGTCGCAAATTGTGTAAGAACCCATTCCAACCGATTAGGTGACCAAATACCAAGACGATCACCTTTATCTAATCCGAGAGCCAAAAAACCTGCTGCCAAGGCATCTACAGTCTGATCAAAATCATAATAGCTCAGTCTATTATTTGGAAAAATTAACGCCTCTCTTGATCCATATCGTTTAGCTGCATCGCGTAAAAGTTTTGATATAGTGGTATAAGCTAGTGGCGGTTCCTTGGGTCCTTTGACATATGAGTTGCCATCCTTGGGCGCTAGATCACTATGGTGTGTAGGGATTTGGTCAAGACTAGAGCTCTTTATACGGCCTCCAATACCTTCATTTAGGATGGTCACTTCGTTCTCTCCTCAATTATAACACAAGTCACGCGATTAAAATAAAATAATTTCTTAAAATTTCTCTACTTTAACAAATATTGATTATCAGAAATAACCTTTTCGAAGTTATCTATGAAATTAGATAAATCTTTATCAGTTGTTTCAACATTTAGCGTCATATATCCTCTTTGAGCAAAATAAAAACCACATAACATCATTTCTAGATGTAATAATTTTAATTTATCCGAATGAAATTTATCATATGCAATCGGCTTTGATAGTTTATTTGAATGACAATGAATCCCTAGAATTGACCCAACACCCGTTACTTGCATACTTACGTTTTTTTTACTTATAATTTGATTAAGTTTTAATTTGAAATTTTCTCCTTTTTGGTAAAGAGCCTCTGCCACTTCACTACTAAAAATGTCTTTTAATCCGATATATCCTGCAGCCATTGAGAGTACATTATTATTGAAAGTACCGGCATGGCGTAGCGAATTTAAATTAGTTGGATCAAAGTTAGCCATTATTTCTGAACGTCCTCCAAATGCGCCAAAACTAAGACCACCACCTATATACTTACCTAAGGTTGTGATATCAGGATAAATTTTAAGACGTTTTTGCAATCCGCCACTTGAGCTTCTAGACGTCATTACCTCGTCAAAGATCAAGCAAATCCCATACTTCATCGTTTCCTCTCTAATTGCCCTTAAAAATTCCGAAGATGCTGGAATACAACCACCACCACCTAACATCGGCTCTAACAAAATTGCTGCTAGTTTCGTCTTATTTTCTCTTATTAATGCTATCGTGGATTCAACATCATTATATATCCCTTTAATAAACGAATAAGGAGCATCAATTGCCGATGAATCATTTTTAAAATTTAGCACACCGCCATGGTAACAACCTTCAAAGATCATAATGTTGTCACGGCCAGTGAATGCACGAGCAGCACCAATGGCCATTAAGTTTCCTTCGGTGCCAGAATTAGTGAATCGCACTTTTTCAATAGAAGTAAACCTTGAGCATATTTCATTTGCAAGTTTACTTTCCCATATATTCGGACCACCCAAAACCAATCCAGAATCCATCGTTTCTTTTATCACGTTCAAAATTTTAGGATTATTATGTCCATATAGTCCTGCAGAATACTCACCTAAAAAATCTATATATTCATGTCCGTCAAGATCATATAGATGGCTCCCCTTACCCTTAACGATTGTTACGGGAAATGGATCATAATGTAGAACTGTACGAGTATTTCCACCCGGCATAACTAAATGCGTATCAAGCCAATTACTTAAACTTTTAGGATTTTCTACGGTAAATTTCTCAACTAATTTTTGCCACGAATCCGATATAATATTGTGGGCAAATTTTTGCATTTTTTACGTACCTTGATCCAACATAACTTATTGAGATTTCATTGTTTGGACGAAAATCAGTAACCTATTCCCTTTTTATACCAAAAAGCTGTACTAGCAACAGCAAGCCTGAAGATATAATAATCAAGATAGTAGAAATAGCAGCTATTGTTGGATCAATTTGATCACGCAGAGCAAGAAACATAGCACGAGTAATCGTTGAATTATCTCCACCAGCTACAAATAGCGATATAATGACTTCATCAAAAGAAGTTAAAAATGAAATTAAACACGCAGAAATTATTGAGAACTTAATTTGAGGTAAAGTGATTTCAAAGAAAGCTCTTAATCGGTTTGCACCTAAAGATCGCGCCACCTTTTCTTGGTTCATATCATAGTTCTTTAGACCAGCTAAAACTATAATCAAAACAAGGGGCATAGCGACAAGTGAATGACCAAGAACTAAACCAAGAAGGCTATCTACCATTTTAAATTTAACGTAGAAGTAAAAAAGGCCAATTGCTACCAAAATTACAGGTATTATCATCGGTGAAATCATAACAGGAAATAAAATACTTCTTAATTTAGAAGAGCTATTAATAAGGCCATAAGCCGCCATTGTGCCGAGTGGAGTTGCAACAAATATCGTCAAAACTGCAACCTTTACTGAAGTCCAAGTGGCTCCTAACCAATCATTGAACCCCATACCCACCTTTCCTGATGAAAAATAATTCTCATACCACCTGAGGGACCAGTTTTTTGGTGGAAACTCCAAGTATTGGCTATCAGAGAAAGACATAGGGATTACTACGAGAGAGGGTACTATTAATAAAAATAGAACAATAATAGAGAAGATATATAACCACAATCTATCACGTAATCGAATGTGGGTTTCGGACACGTGGGCGTTAAAAAAATTCATCACCTAACTCCGACCACTGATTTGATCCATCGAAACCAGTTTGGAAGCTAAAAACAAGATTATCAATGTAACCACGAGAAGCACCACACCTAACGCGCTTGCTGCACCCCAGCTGAAATACAATTCTATATTACTCGATATCTTCATAGCGGCCATTATCACTCGACCTCCACCAAGAATTGCAGGCGTAACATAAAAACCCAAACAGAGAACAAATACAATTAACAGCCCAGCCAACAATCCAGGTATAGATAAGGGAAAAAATACCGTCCAAAATGCTCGTGGTGGTGTTGCACCAAGACTTGCAGCAGCTCGAACGCAATCCTTATCAATTGTTCGCATGTTAGCATATAATGGTAATATCAAAAACGGTAGCATGATATGTGCCATACCAATTAGAGTTCCAGAAGTGTTATGTACAAATTTTATGGGTGCTGAAATAAGCTCTAAATCCACCAAAATGGTATTAACAATTCCTTTTTTCTGAAGAAGAACCAGCCAGGCATACGTACGTACCAACAAACTGGTCCAAAATGGAATTAACACTCCAATCATACAAAGTCCTGCCCATTTTTTAGGTAATTGGGACATGAAATATGTAAGTGGATACCCCAACATTGCACAAATCAAAGTTGTCAAAATGCTAATTTTAAAGGTAGTTATAAATATTCTCATATATGCTTTGCTATCAATCATGCGAGTATAATTTTCTAGCGAATATGTCCCATCTCGTCCAATAAATGACATGTAAAACAACCACCCAATGGGGATTACAATGAGAGCCAAAACTAGAACCAAATAAGGTAGCGTTAAGCCAAATAAACTATAACGCTCCTGGCGATTTAGTCTTCTTAGAGACGCTTCATTAATATGTTCGCTACTTAAAGTCATCAGATTTTTCCACGATAAAGCTATCTAACATTCGAAGCCCAATAGAAATTTTTTCTCCAACAGCAGGAATTTTTCCCTTTAA